>Ga0209101_1000025_pt1 | contig 118376 bp, 105 predicted proteins | sample ConPoolayeCmetaG_FD_185481 | JGI IMG/M metagenome (GOLD analysis project Ga0209101, IMG submission 185481) | Hot spring microbial mat communities from California, USA to study Microbial Dark Matter (Phase II) - Cone Pool mat layer C metaG... ... | reverse complement strand
GGTAGGATGATATGTCCGGCACGATTGTACCCGTCCTTGGCGCTCAGGCCACTAGGTACACACAGGGCGCAGACAAAACCTGAAAGATTGTACCCTATTTAGGCCACAGGTAAAGAGGGTCGCAGACAACGTCATGGATTTCTCATACGGGAATGGCTCCCAACCGCCTTGATTACCTGCGAATTTGTCTGCTGGCCGGTAAAGACCGCCGGTACTCGCCATCCGAATCTGTGTTACGCTGTCGCTCGTGGTCGCTCGTGACCTCTGTGATAGGAGTATATCCTCGTCACCGCTATCCCATCACGGAGTCGCATTTTTGTTGAGAGTAATGTGCTTGGAGCAATAAGCGGGGAAATATCAGCCCGATGATTATTATCCGATCTCTCTTGCTAGATAGGCCTGAGTGAGTTCCTCAGCGGGATTCTCAAAAACCCGGCTGGCTGGGCCTTGTTCAACCAGTTTGCCCATCCACAGAAAGATCACATGGTCGGCCAGGCGGCGTGCCTGAGCCAGATCATGGGTGACAAGGACTAAGGTATAACTATGACGGAGAGCGCTCAAGAGGTCCTCAATGCCACGTGCTGAGATCGGGTCGAGCGCTGAGGTGGATTCGTCGCATAGCAATACTTCGGGTTCAACAGCCAGTGCGCGTGCCAGACAGAGGCGTTGTTGTTGCCCGACTGACAGCCCTGTTGCCGGCGCTCTCAGTCTGTCTTTGACCTCGTCCCACAATCCTACGGCCTGCAAATGCGATCTGACTAGCTCATCCATCTGACCAGTTCCCATACCGTGAATGCGCGGCCCATAGGCGACATTGTCATAGATGGACATTGGCAATGGGTAAGGTCTTTGAGCCAGCATCCCGATCCGAGTGCGGATTTCCGTCACATCTACATCGGGAGAGTAGATATTAACCCCGTCCAGCAGGACCTGGCCTGTGATATGCACATTGCTGTTCAACTCTACCAGCCGGTTGAGACTCTTCAGCAGGGTTGTCTTGCCGCACCCTGACGGGCCTACAATGGCTGTGATCTGATGGCGGGGGATGTCTGCTGTAATATCTTGGAGGGCGTGCTGGTCACCATACCAGATGTTGAGTTGACGGATGGAGAGATGGGGTGAAAGGTTTTGCATTCCCCGCTGTTGCCTCCGGTTATTGCACCACGTATTTGCCAAGCATGCGCATTGATAAGCGCGCCAGCAGGCTGATGATCAAAACTAGGATTACTAACACAAGCGCAGAGGCGTAAGCTCGTGCTTGTACTTCGGGAAAAGGAGTACCAAGTTGGAAGAAAATAGCGAGCGGAAGCGAGGCTACAGGACGTGACAGGGCTTGAGGCATGTTGTCAGTATATCCTGCCGTAAACAGCACTGATGCCGTGTCACCGATACCCCGTCCGAAAGCCAGCAGGATGGCTGTAAACAAACCTGGCAGTGTCTGGCGTATCAGAATGCCGGCTAGTTCTAGCCGCGTTATTCCTAACGCATAGGCCGACTCGGTCAGGTCATGTGGAATCATGCGCAGGACCTCATCCAGCGTACGGGCTAGAACAGGCAATTCAACAAGAGAGAGAGCAATGATGCCTCCCAAGAGCGAAGCTCTCGCCCCGACCGCCAACATGAGCGTGAAGCCAAAAGCTCCGTAAACAATGCTGGGAATCCCCCACAATACGTCCAAAGCCAGCCGTACCAAATGTGCCAGGCGTGAGCGTTCGGAATAGGTGTGCAGGTAAAGAACCAACGGTAACCCGATGATCAATGCCAGCAGTGTCGCACCGATCCCCAAGCAGAGCGAACCGGTAATGGCATTCAGGATACCTCCCTCCCGACCCAGATAGTATCCTCCCTGGGGCGTCTGGGTTAACATGCTCCAACTGAGCGCACCGATCCCTTTCCATATGATAGTAACGATAATCAGGCCCAACACACCCGCCGCAACAAACAGGGAAGCACGCATCAGCCCCTTGAGGAGAGTTTCTTCTATATGGCGCTGTCGTCTGCGTCCCATGTCATTCTCCTCTGATCAGGCGCACAAGTACCAGCCGTGCTCCTATGTTGAACAGAAGCACCACTACGAGCAATAGGAGGGCCGCCGCCATCAGGGCCGCCTCATAGAGTGGGATGGACATCATCTCGCCATAGTTGTTAGCAATGAGTGCAGGCAGTGGGTAGGCGGCATCAAATATCGAACGAGGGACCTGTGCCACATTCCCTACAACCATTAGCACAGCAAGTGTCTCGCCAAAGGCACGCGACAGACCCAGCACTACTGCGGCAATGATGCCCGGCAAAGCCTTACGCAGCACCACGAATTTGGTCGTCTCCCATTGAGTTGCGCCTAGCGCCAGCGATGCTTCACGCATTCCCTGGGGCACACTTCGAAGCACCTCTTCAGTCACAGACACGATCAGGGGGAAGACCATGATCGCCAGCACTATACCGCCTGACAGAAGGCCATAACCGGTCGGATTGTAGGTCGCAAAGAGGGGCGTTAGTTGTCCTAGTGAACGATCAAGCCATGGGCCGACATAGTCTCGAATGAACGGCACGACAAAAAGGACACCCCACAGCCCATACACTACAGAAGGGATGCTTGCCAGCAGGTCAATCAGCGGCTTGAAGATGGCACGTCCCTGAGCGTACTCGGCTAAATAGATGGCACTGAGCAACGACAAGGGCACAGCTATGATCATTGCCAGCAGTGTGACATCAATACTGCCGACGATAAAAGGCCAGAATCCAAACTCGCCCCGCGTGGGATGCCACGCATCGGAGAAGATGAGCGAGGCCAGAGCGGAAGTGGACAGAATGGGCCAAGCACGGATCAGCAATGCTGTTGCGATCAGGATGGCAAGTGCACTGGTGACCAATGTGATCAACCCCATGCTCTGGCCAGCAAGTTTGTCTTTTAGGCGCCGCCACTCCTGTAACTGGGGGCGGGCGGGCTTTCCCGTTGTGATGGCCTGACTTATAATAGGTTGTTGCACTGACTCCATAGCCTTATCCCTCCTCTCTCAATGCCGCGAGCAGGGCGGCTGGACAGCCTCATTCCCCTACCAACTGCAATCCCTCTTGCAGTTGGGCGTCTGTCAGACGCACATAGCCAGTCTCCTCTACGAAAGCCTGACCATCGGTTAGAACCCAACGAATGAAATCGGCGATGATCCCGTCTGGCTTCCCTTTGGTGACTAGAAACAGGGCACGAGACGGCGGTGACGGATAACGGCCTTCTGCTATGGCTTGAGCGACCTCCTCTCTGGTGTCATAGAAATCCTCGTCAGCAGAGATTGTCCCGTCACCATTTAAGTCGAGGGGGATTACAAGCAAGCCTTCTATAGGTTGCCCCGTTTTGGAATCATAGGCAAAGTTGAGGTTGTTATAGCCAATGCCCAGCGGGTCTTGACGAACTGCTTCTGCAACGCCAGGGTCACCCTGTACTCCTGTGCCTAGGAGGTCCTCCTGGGCTTCTCCACCTAGATATTTAGCCCACACCTCAGCCGCCCCGCACGAGTCAGCGCGGGTGAAGACGTGAATTACGTTTGTATCCCCACTCCCTACCAGAGCGCCCCACGTGGTGATGTCCCCTGTGAGCCAGATACCCGCTCCTGCCTCCGGCGTCAAGCCGGTGGCAAGAAGCTGTTCTAGAACGGGATTGTCGGCGTTCATGGTTGCTACTACTGCGTCTTTGGCAACGGCAATTCCAACGGCCCCTTGTTCTGTCTCTTCTGCACGAATCTCACGGGACACCATGCCAATATCTACAGCGCCAGCCAGTACATCACTCATGCCCTTCCCTGCCCCGCCCGCCTGAATATCAAATTGCACTTCCGGATGAAGGGCGCGGTATTCCTCTGACCAGCGGACAACCATAGGGTAAAGGGCAAATGCCCCTGAAATCGTGATGGTAGGCGGTTGCGCACTGGAGCCTCGGCAGCCATATGCCAGAGAGACAACCAGCACCAGCGCGGCGGTGACCTTTCCAACTGTGGTTTTTGCGGGACTATAAAACATCTCTCATTAACCTCACCTTTCAGCCAGCAACGGCTTTGACGATCAATACTGGATGTTCGGGCTGGGGGGACTGATTCCCCACCTCCTCCAGTACTCTTTGTACAAATTCACCTGTCGCCTCAGCGGCGATTGCAATGAGATCGTATTCTCCCTGGGACACTTCTTCGGCGATCTGGCGTTCAGGCGGCCCCTGACGAAGTTTTAGATAGCCCTCTATGCCAGCCTCATTGAGGCGTTCGACGCACTCTAGGATGTGCCTGCCGAGATGATGGGCAGGGTATAGCAGTGCCGCCAATCCCTGAAGCATGCGGGTCTCTCTGGTGTACAGGTTGGGGACAGGAGGAGCTACTGCCAGCAACGTCACTAACCCATGCCCCATCTTGGCAAGTGGAATCACCCAATCGAGAGCCTGTTCGTCAGGCGAATGACCGCGTAAGACCAGCAAAATATGCCGCAAGGCCAGCTCGTTGCCCCGCACCAAAAGTACTGGTTTAGAGAGCGCACGTATCACGCGGGGTGGTACCTGTCCCTGGGGCAGATCAAGAACAACCAGGTTGTATTGATCTTCATGTGCTACAGCCAGAATGGTCTCTAGACTGCTCTGGCCAGAGTCTAGGCTGATCACGTGGGCTGAAAACGCTCTAGCAACTAGACTCGCCACTGACTCAGCCAGTGCGGCGCGCTGTGTGCTGGCACTCCAGCTCAGTATGCATGGCTCACGAGCCGCTTCCTGCGGCCACAACAGGCGGAGGGTCGCCTTGATTTCAGATACGTTCCCCCGTACTGGGACGATTGTCCTGCCAAGGGCAAGTTGCAGCATCCTGATGGCGGCCCGGTTGTCGGGATTCCCCATCACAACGCTTAGCCGCTCGCCGTCCTCAGCTACAGGGATTGCAAGGTAGTAGTAGGCTAGTTTGCGCGGAAGCTGGCGGGCTAAAGCTGGATCGATGGAAAGATGACTGAGTGAAAGGAAGGGATAGCCCATCGTAGAACCACCTGTTACTCCTAAGAATTAGTTTAACAGGAGGGGGTGACAGCCGCGGGTTTAAAGTGGTGACAAACTGGTGACAGTTTGCTTAGGAGGATGATTTCCTATCAACCAGGGCATACCCCACACCGGGGACAGTCTCCAGATAGGCGGGTTTGGAGGGGTCCGGTTCGATCTTGCTCCGCAGCCGCTTGATCAGTTGCTTGAGCATCACGCGGTCGCCCTTCTCTGGTCCCCAGACATGGCTGATAAGCATGTCGGATGGCAGGACATGGCCGCTGTTGCGCATAAGGGTTTCGAGCAGGCGGCACTCCAGAGGGGTGAGCTGGATGGGCGGTTGGCCGGGGCGGCGAACCTCATGACGGGCAATATCAAGGGTTAGATCACCAACAATCAACGGGCTGGGAGTCGGAGAGGCCGCACTGCGCCGCAGGACAGCGTGGATGCGGGCCACAAGCTGGCGCGGGCTGAAGGGCTTAACGACATAATCATCTGCCCCCAGATCAAGCCCGCGCACTACATCGTCTTCCTCACCGCGCACACTTAAGATGAGAATCGGGATGTCAGACTCGGCACGGATGCGCTGGCAGACGCTCAAGCCGTCCAACTTAGGCAGGTTTAGGTCAAGAATGATAATGTCGTATGGAGCCGCCCGCCACTGTTCTAGGGCGGCCAGGCCGTCATGAGCCAGTGATACCTCAAAACCGGCCCGCCGCAGGGTAAACGCGACCACATCCGCCAGCACCAGATCGTCATCCACAACCAGAGCCTTCATGCTTGATCTCCGAGGATAGGGATTGTAAACCAAAAAACAGACCCCCCGCCTGTCCGCTCCTCAACGCCTGCCATACCGCCGTGACCTTCGACGATGGCCTTGACTACCGATAACCCTAAGCCGACGCCATACTGGGCGCTGTCTTGTGCTCCCAGACGAACGAAGCGGCGAAAAAGATTGGCGCGATCAGCAGGAGGAATCCCCGGCCCCCTATCGGCAATCGAGATGCGCAGGGCATTATCTCCCATCCTCTCAAGGGTCAGATCAATCGTGGACCCCAGAGGGCTGTATTTGCTGGCGTTAGACAACAAATTAACCAGCACTTGGATCAGGCGGGTGCGGTCAGCCCTAATGGCGGGAAGCTGGGTCGGCTCAGTCACTGAGAGCCATTGTTGACGCCGATCCAGCAGGGGCTGTATCACGCGGATCGCCTCCGCGACAGCCTCGTTGGGATCAAGAGGATGGCAATGAATGGCGAACCGCCCTGCTTCAATGCTGGTACTCTCCAACAGGTTATCTATGAGAGTCTGTAAGCCCAGGGCGCTGAGATGGATGGACTGCAACAGCTCATTCATCTCTTCTGAAGACAGATGATCGGCTTCGTCAAGCAGTAACTCCAGGGAGGCATTCAGAGAGGAGAGAGGCGTCCGGAACTCATGGGAGATGTTCGCCAGAAAATAGGAACGCAAGTTCCTAACGGCCTCCTCTTCGGTGATGTCTCTCAGGACCAGAGCCACCTGAGCGGCACTGCTGGCAGGAGGGATGAGCCGGGCGCCTGTCACTGCCAGCGTGAGGGGCTGTCCCCCCTTGCCCAGTACACGAATTTCGCGTTTGCCGCCGCAGGGTGGAATATGATCCGTGAATTGCCCGTCTTCGCCATCCGGCAGAGGGAACACACTATTGAGCGGTTTCCCTAAAACCTCCGGGCTGGCCCAGCCTGTGATACGCTCTGCTCCGCGGCTAAAGAAGGTGACACGTCCGCTGGTGTCGAAGGTGACAACACCCTCCACCAGTGACTGGATCAAGCTCTCAGACCATACCTTAGCCTCCGACAGCTCGCTCAAGGTGCGTGCCGTGTTGATCCGGCTCTCCTCCAGCACAGTTGCAAGCGTGAATATCTCAACAGGGGCCTCAGGCTTAGGAATCGGTGTGCCGAGGTCCCCTTGACTGATCTTGCGGGCGGCGGCAGTCAGCTCCCTGAGGGGCGCGGTCAGACGGCGGCCCAGAAGGACCGCCAACGCTGAGCCGATGAGGATCACCGCCAGTGTGTTCACAATCAGAATGAAGGCGGCCTGTCTGACGGCTGAGAGGGGCGTAAGCTTGGTGTGGATGAGCCAGTAGAGGGGCAAGCTGGTCCCCGTTGCGGCAACGACGACGACTACCACAAGGGAGAGCACCAATCTAGCCGACAGGCTATAGGAACGTCTTTTGAGGGGCATGCTGGCATCTCAACCGAACGAGACTCATCGGCTCGATAGGAAACGTACCCTATTTACAGGCTAAGCGCAAAAATGATCGTGCCTGCCTGTGCAGACAGACGGGGGAGCGTCAAAGCGGCCCGGCTCCGTTGCATCGCCCGCGTTCCTTATACATAATAGTAACTACATCGTTCTGCAAATAATCCCCGCTCTGGAGATAAGGTATGGCACGCATCTTCATCTCCTACCGCCGCAAAAGCTGGCCGTTTACTCACCGCCTCGCCGATGAACTAAGCCGGCGGCTTGACGCCGAGATATTCGTTGATTTCACCGGCGTAGACGAAACCGACTTTGAGCGCTCCATCCTGCGGAATCTGCGTGAAAGCGACACGGTACTGCTGGTGGTGTCTGAATATACGTTTGCCGCCGACCGGATTTTCCGCGAGGATGACTGGGTGCGGCGCGAAATCCGCGAGGCCCTGACGCACCAGAAACCGCTGATCCTGGTGTGCGTGGACGGCCTTCTGCCGCCGCCGGGCCTGCCGGATGACATCAAAGACGTGGCACGGATGCAGGGCATCAACTTCTACCCGGAGTATTTCACGTCAGCCGTGGAGCGGCTGGCAGACTTTGTGGTGAAGATAGGGGCGGCCCCGCGGCGTGCCGGGGCGGTCAGCCCGGCCCCTCCTGGTGATGAAGGTGAGGAGAAACAAATTGGCGGGAGGGGCACCCTGGATGAGGCGTTAGACCTGCTGGACAAAGGCGACTACAGCAAGGCGGTCTTCCTGCTGGAAGGGCTGTTGCAGGCCGGATACACCTCCCGCTTTGTGGACCTCAAAGCGGTGCTGGCTCAGGCACAGCAGGAGGCCGGAAAGGCAGAGGCACAGCGGCAGGCGGCGCTGGATTATGCGGATATTGCCGCGCTGGCGCGGCGGAAGGCGACAGAAGCCCTTGCACGCCAGGCCTTCGCGGCCTGGTGCCGGGACTACCCCGACTGGGCGGCTGAGCTGGATACCGACAACCTGCGGGAGCGGTTCAAGCTGGCGGAGAAGCCCCGCCTCCCGCGTGTGCCGGACATCCTGCCGCCGCCGTTTGAGTGGGTGGAGATCCCGGCGGGGCGGGTCGAAATCGAGGACGGATTTGGGGTGTTTGACGTGCCGGCCTTCCTGATCGCCAAGTACCCCGTCACCAACGCGCAGTACGCCAAGTTTATCGAGGCGGGCGGCTACCGGCAGAAAAAGTGGTGGACGCCGGCAGGCTGGCAGGTGCGCGAAAAAAAGGGGTGGACGGAGCCGCGCTATTGGCAGGACGCGAAATGGAATGGGGCAGATCAGCCGGTGGTGGGGGTGTCGTGGTATGAGGCGGTCGCGTTCTGCCTGTGGCTGAGCGAAGCGAGCGGCGAGCCGGTGATGCTCCCGACCGAACAGCAGTGGCAGAGGGCGGCGCAGGGCGATGACGGCCGGGAATACCCGTGGGGGAATGACTGGGACGGCTCGCGCTGTAATAACTCGGTCAGCCCATATGACAGTGACCGGACGACGCCGGTGCGGCAGTACGAAGGAAAGGGGGACAGTCCATTTGGGGTGGTGGACATGGCCGGCAATGTGTGGGAATGGTGTCTGACGGACTATGACACCGGGGCGAATGACGTGACCAGCGATGCAGGGAGGCGCGTGTTGCGGGGCGGCTCTTGGTTCAGTAGCGGCACCGTCGACTTCCGTTGCCGCTTCCGGGTCGGGGGCTCCCCAGTCAGCTGGTACTACGGCTGGGGGTTTCGGGTCTCCCGCTCTTTGTCCTGAACGCTGAGCTTCTGTTTTCTGAATTCTGAAGTTTCTGAATCCTGGGGGGTGCAGGGGGCGAAGCCCCCGCACCCCGGCATAAGTGTTCGTGCCCTTGTTCTAACCTGCACCCAGATTCTTATCCAATCCTCACTTAAAAAGCTTTACAAGCCGTGATTATTGTCCTATAATGAGATTATACAGCCTGTATACAGCTCCCTGTTTCAAAAATGCGGCGCTGACTTCATGGCCGTCACAATGGACAAGCTAGAACGCTATTTGAGTCGGCATGCTATCCAAACCGACGTCGACTCTCCCCGTCTTCTGAGAGAGATCGCCTACGAGCGCTTAAAGGATGGCCTTAGACATGCTGATCTCATGCCGGGCGAGCCGTTATCTGAGATTCGGATCTCAAAGGCATTGGGCATCAGCCGTACGCCGGTGCGTGAGGCGCTTCAGCAGTTAGCGCATGAGGGCCTGGTGCAGGTTATACCGGGGCGGGCAGTGACCGTAGCCTCCCCTTCTATTCAGCAAGTCTTGGATGCGGTCCACGTGCGGATTTTGCTCGAACCGGAGGCAGCCCGCCTGGCGGCTGAGTCAATTACGCCTGCCGATGCAGAAGCATTGTGGGAGTCACTCCACGAGATGGAACAGGCCGCTGAGGACAACAACAGGGAAGTGTGGTCTAAAGCGGATTCTCGGTTGCACCAAGTCATGATTGACACCTGCCCTAATGAACTGCTTGGCCAGATCGTCCTCCAGATGCGCAACCGTGCTCATTATGCGGCCCTCGACTCCCAGACGACGCCAAGCCGGATCAAGGCCTGTACTCAGGAGCATCGGCGTATCGTTGAGGCCATTGCCAGCCATGACTCTCAGGCCGCTGAGCTTGCCATGCAGGAACATCTCAAACAACTATGGGACAGCCTGTTCAGCCGGGCGCGGCCTACCTGAAGAGGTGAAAAGGCATGATTAGATGGAAGGGTTAGTCTCCAGAGCCTCCACAACCTTAACACCACATCACTTCACTGATCTAATACTTCATGATCTAATACTTCATTCCTTACCTGATGAAAGGAGCACCCCGACAACATGACCCCAAGAAGGAGTTTCCTATTATGAGAGGCGGCCTTCAAATCGAGATGATCCGGAGCGAGCTGGAAGAGATCGTCGGCCCGCACTTCATTACCTCCGACGAAGCAGACAAGCTGGTTTACTCAACAGACTGGTCTTGGATGCCCCAGATGTGGCTTGATCGCGGCGAGTGGCCGGCCATCCCTGACTTCATTGTGCATCCGGGTTCAGTGGAGGAGGTCTCGGCTATTTTAAAAGTCGCCAACACTTACCGCATCCCGGTTATTCCATGGGGAGGCGGCTCGGGGACACAGGGCGGCGCCCTGCCCACTTATGGCGGCATCATCGTTGATCTCAAGCGCCTGAACAAGATCATTGAGATCAACGAGCAGGCTCTGACTGTGACCGCTCAGGCTGGGATCAACGGCACACAACTGGAGTGGGCGCTCAATGAGAAGGGGCTGACTTTGCCTAACTATCAGGCCTCTTCGAACTGTGCCACATTGGGCGGTTATCTTGCTCCGCGCGGTTCAGGGACGATCAGCACCAAGTATGGCAAGGCTGAAGACATGGTTATGTCCATGCAGGTAGTCCTGCCGGATGGCACGATCATCCGGACGCCTCCTGTGCCGCGTCATGCCTCCGGCCCTGACTTTATGCGGCTGTTCCTTGGCTCTGAGGGAGTGTTTGGCATCATCACCGAGGCGACCATGCAGGTTGATTACCTGCCGGAGGTGCGCTTGCTTCGTGCCATGCTGTTCGACAGTCTCAGCAATGCGCTTGAGGCTGGCCGGCGCATCATGACACGACGCCTCGAACCAATGGTCATTCGCCTGTATGATCCTGCCTCAACCAAGACCTTAGTCAAAGAGGTGCTGGGCCTTGATTTCGACGGCTCTTATGTTGTGCTGGGGTTCGACGGCGACAAGGATATTGCCGCCCTTCAGGAACAGAAGGCGATGGAAATCTGCCTTGAGCTTGGCGGGCGCGACCTGGGCCGCGAGCGGGGCGAGAAGTGGTGGAATCACCGCTACGACTTCTATTACCCTCCGCTTAGCCTCAAACTGCCATGGATGTATGGCACAGTCGAGACTGTCACCACGTTCGATAAGATTGAGGCGCTCTACTGGGCCAAAAAGAAGGCAATCGAGGAAACTTACGCCGACTGGAACGTGCGTTATATTGCCCACTTCTCTCACTGGTTTCACTGGGGCGTTATGGTGTACGACCGCTTCATTATTGAGGAGCCGCCCCAGGATGCAAGAGAAGCGATCCGCTTGCACAACCGCGTGTGGGCTACTGCTGTTCAGAAGTCGGTTGAATATGGCGGCATGATCAACGAACATCACGGCGTGGGTCTCAAGTTGGCACGCTTTACGCGGTTGCAGTATGGCACAGCTTGGCCCCTGCTTGAGGCAATCAAGAAGGCTATTGATCCCAATGGTATCATGAATCCCGGCAAAGTCGGGTTTGGGGTCTGAGATTTGGGTACGGATGGAGAAATCAGCCATGCAAATCCAAAACGTCATTGCAACAACCGACTTCTGCCGTTACTGCTTGATGTGCCGCCATGTATGCCCGGTCGGACATGTCACGCGTCTGGAAACCCTGACTCCTCATGGGTGGGGGTTGACCGTCGCCTCAGTCAAACGCGGCTTGCTGGAATGGAATCCTGAGACGGTTGAGGTGATGTATAGCTGTGCTGACTGCGGGACCTGCCGTTCGTTCTGTGTCACCGATCAACCTCTGCCGGAGGCTATCGCCGCTGTGCGGGCGGAGATCGTTCAGAAAAAGCTGGCCCCTCCCGTGGTGTATGAATTAGATGAAGCCCTCAAACAGTGGGGAAATCCGTATCAGAAGCAGGCGCCGCAAGCCGCGCAGGGCAACGGTGAAACAGCCCTGTTTGTGGGTGATGACGCACAATACCTCTGGCCCAGCGCCCTGGAGGCCGCCCTCAAACTGCTCGAAGCGGTGGGGGTGCGTCCTGTGCTGATCGGGATTGGACGTAACAGCGGCTATCTCGCTAGTTCGCTCGGCCTGCCCGAAACGGCAGTCGCCCTGGCGAAAGCCAATCTGCAAGAACTGCAAGCGAGCGGGGCAAGTCGCCTGCTGGTGTTAACTCCTGGAGACTTCTTCACCTTCACCCAGCTTTACGACGAGCGGCTGGGTATCGAGCGGCCTCAGAATGTCGCTGTGCAGGAGGTGATCCCCTTCCTAGCTGAACAGTTAGAGGCAGGGCATCTGAAGTTCAAGCGCTCCAGCGAGAGTATTCCTTATACCTACCTCGACCCAACACACACTGTGCGTGTCAAGACCCGTGTGGACGCGCCGCGAAAGTTGCTGTCAGCGGTTATGCCTGAGCCGGGGCGGGAGGTTTTCTGGCGGGAGGTGCGTGCCCATGCATGCGGGGATACGGCTCTCCAGTTTACTAACCCGCCCATCTCGCGTCATCTGACTTATGCACGGCTGGGTGACGCGGCTGAAACAGGCGCACGTAAGGTGATCACGGAGGACGCCGGCTGTCTGAATCAGCTCAGCCAGCATGCTCCAACCTTCGGGTTGGAGGTACAGGGCCTTTACGAACTACTGGCCGGGCATTTGATATAGGATGATAGCGTGCTTTGACAGCGCGCTTAGCATCATAACATCCGCATGTTAAACAGAAATCCTAAAAGAGGAGGTACGATATGCATCTGTCAATGCACAACTGGATGAGGGCCGAGCCGATTGAGGTAACTGTCAAGCGGCTGGCCAAGTACGGCTACGAGAGCATTGAGCTGAGTGGTGAGCCGTACAAGACCGACACGAAGGAAGTGCGCAAGATCCTCGAGGACAACAAGATTCGTTGCTGGGGATCAGTCACCCTGATGCTAGGTGATCGCAATCTGGTTGCCAAGGATGAAGCACAACGTGCCAAGTCGGTGCAGTATGTCAAGGACTGCATCACAATGGTCAAGGAGCTGAATGGCGAGGTCATCACCATTGTGCCGGCTACCGTTGGCAAGATTGTCCCCGACGGCACGCCCGAAGAGGAGTGGAAGTGGGCTGTTGACAGCCTGAAGGAGTGCTACGACTGGGCCAAGAAGGAAGGTGTCAAAGTGGCTATCGAGCCGATCAACCGCTTTGAGACCTACTTCTGCTCGCGTGCCGCGCAGGCGCTGGCGCTGGCCGACGCTGTAGCCCCTGACTGCGGTATCTGCCTTGATGCTTTCCATCTCAACATCGAGGAAGTTGATCCCTACAAGGCCATCCTGAGTGCCAAGGGGCGTCTGAATGACTTCCACATCGCCGACAGCAACCGCTTTGCCGCTGGGCAGGGCCACTGGGACTGGATCAAGCTGATCGGCACCCTCAAGATCATTGGCTATGACGGTGCTCTAACTGTCGAGTTTGTTGCCCCCGTTGACCGTACTCCTGCCAATCCTTACCCTGATGCCATCGAGAAGAATCCGGTGGACATCTCACCTGAGCAGAAGAAGTTCATCGAGGAGCATGGCTCCAGCCTGCTAACCGAGGAGTTCTACAGCTCACAGGTGAAGGCCTGCGCTGACACACTCCTGCCGTTGATCAAATAAGCACTTCTAATCTGTTGACGGAGGGGCACGGGCCACCCGCGCCCCTCCTCCGCCCGGAGGTAAACGCATGGGCAAAACGGTTGTTATCATCGGCACGCTTGACACCAAGGGGCCGGAGATCGCATACCTGCGTGATCGGCTACAAGCATTGGGTCTACACACAACCGTCATTGACTCAGGGATTCTTGGTGAGCCGCTGGGGATCGTTCCTGATATCACCCGCGCTGAAGCCGCTAAGTATGGCGGCACAACCATTGAGGCCCTCCGTAACGCTGGAAGCCGAGGCAAGGCTGTACACGGTATGCGCGAGGCGCTCAAAAAGCTGGTCTTGGAGCTGTACAAGCAAGGCAAGCTAGATGCCATCGTCAGCATGGGAGGGGCAGAGGGCGCTGTCATGGGCGCGGCTACCATGATGGTATTACCAGTGGGTGTGCCTAAGGTGCTTGTCTCTCCGATTGCGTCGGGCAAGCATTATTTTGACCCGCTGGTAGGCACTAGTGACATTATGGTAGTCCACTCAATCGTGGACATTCTGGGCTTGAATCCAATCGCTACAACGATCTTTGACAACGTGGCCGCCGCCCTGAAGGGGCTGGCTGAGCATGGCCATGTTTTGCCTCCGCCAGACCCTCAGAGCAAGTACGTTGCTGTAACCATGCTGGGCAATACAACCAAAGCGGTCATGGCGCTTAAAGATGAGCTGGCCAAACACGGCTATGAGGCCGTGATCTTCCACTCAAACGGCGTGGGGGGCAAGGCCATGGAGGAACTGGCCGAAGCCGGGCAGTTTGCAGGCGTCATTGACTTTACGACCAACGAGACCTATGACCCTATGACCGGCGGTATCCATGATGGCGGCCCGGATCGTCTGAAGCGGGTTGGCTTAGCCGGCATTCCTCAGGTCGTTGTGCCCGGTTGCATTGACTTCTGTGTGTTTCACGCTGGAGCTATACCGCCTGCCCTTCAAGGACGCCCTGTCTATGATCACAACCCAGAGTACACGCTGGTGCGTGCAACCAAAGATGAGATGATCGCGCTAGGGCACCTGTTCGCCGAACGTCTCAATCTTGCCAAAGCGCCCGTCTGGATCGCAGTGCCTACACAGGGCCTGTCCATACCCAATGTGCCCGGCGGTGTGTTCTGGAATCCTGAAGCCGATGCGGCTTTTCTGGAAACCCTGCGTAGCGAAATACGGAAAGATATTCCGATCTACACCTATGAGCGCCATGTCAACGACCCTGCCTTTGGTGTGGAGGTCGCTGACCTGTTCATTAAATTGATGTCCACAGTGTCAGCACACTGACATTGCTATAAAAAAGAGTAAGGAGTCTATACCATGCTCACTGGGAACAATCGCGACTACAAGGATATTCCTCACCTGACTGAAGGGGATGAGGAGTTCCGTAGCAAGTTCATCTCTTGGGAGCTGGGTGACCTCACCTTCGTGGATGTTCAAGAGTACCTGAAGGAGAAGGATACCATTCTCGTCCCGATGGCGAGCTTTGAACAGCATGGCCCCCATCTGCCTATCTACACTGATACGGTCACCGCTATTGAGGTTTCGTGCCGTGTGTCGGAGATGATCGCTGTTCTGCATACTCCCCCAATCTGGATGGGGTATTCACCACAGCACATGCATGAGCCTGGCAAAGGGCGCGGCACAATCACTCTCCGTAGTACTACCCTGCTGAATCTGCTCTATGATGTAGCCCGCAGTCTAATTCATCACGGGTTCAACCGCATTATCTTCATCAATGGACATGGCTCCAACGTCAAGGTAGTTGACCCTATCCTGCGTAAACTGCGTTATGAGACCGGCGCGTTGATCGGCTTCGTCAAGCCCTATATGGAGAACTATGTGGGTATTCTAGAAGGGCTGATGGAGAATCCGTGGGATGAGACTCCCGGCTGGCACTCCAGTGAACTGGAGACTTCTCAAGATTTGGCTTGGAATGAGAAGCTGGTCCGCATGGATCGTGCTAATTTCACCCGTGCCCATATCCCCGATTTCCTCCCCAAGAGCTTCGCTAAGAAGGACGGAATGCCTGATGTGGAGTTTGAGGGGTACAAATATTTTGCCTTCCCCATGGATCACCATGAGTTCATTGAGAGCGGTGTGATCGGCAACCCCCTGCGCGCAACCAAGGAAAAAGGTGAGGAAGCCTTCCGCCGCCTGTCCGAGCATGTAGCCCGCGGCATTCTGGAATTGATGAAAGTACCCGTGCACGTCCACAACCGCGAGTTTGTTGATCGCGTCTTCTAGAAGAACGAGAGCCTTTTGGGTGGAGGCCAAGTACAGCCTCCACCCTTTTATATATCAGGAGGAAAGTCAAATGAAGGTGGGGGTTTTTAGTTTCGTCTTTCAGGCTCTGCTGTCCTATGACGAGGCTCTCGACTGGATAGCAGGTGTAGGGGCACAGGCCGTTGAAGTCGGTTCAGGCGGTTATGTAGCCGAGCTAGGCAAGCCTTACTGCATGACTGAGGAACTGCTGGCCAATGAGGAGAAACTCAGAGAATGGAAGCAAAAGGCTGAAGATCGTGGGTTGGAGATCAGCGCTCTGAGCTGTCATGGGAATCCCCTCCACCCCAATCAGGATATTGCCCAGTTGCACCGCAAACAGTTCCGTGAATCCGTGCTGGTTGCCGAGAAAATCGGTGTGCGGCGGATTATTACTTTCTCAGGTTGCCCTGGTGATAGTGACGACAGCAAGTACCCCAACTGGGTAACCTGCCCATGGCCGCCCGATTTTCAGCGCATTCTTGAATGGCAATGGAACGAGAAGATCATTCCCTACTGGCAGGAGGAAGTAAAGTTCTGCCGTGAACACGGCGTGGACATGATCGCACTGGAAATGCACCCTGGGTTTGCGGTTTACAACCCCGAAACGCTTCTGCGCCTGCGTAAGGCAGTAGGGCCGGAGATCGGTGCTAACTTTGACCCCAGCCACTTGTTCTGGCAGGGTATTGATCCGCTGGCGGCCGTCCGCGCTTTGGGGTCAGCCATCTTCCATGTCCATGCCAAAGACACAAACATTGACCCCATCAACACGTCCGTAAATGGTGTTCTGGATACGAAACCCTATGCTGATGAGATTAACCGCTCGTGGATCTTCCGCACGGTAGGGTATGGTCATGATATGAAATTCTGGAAGGACTTAATCAGCACCCTGCGGCTGGTCGGGTATGACTATGTGCTGAGTATGGAGCATGAAGACAGCCTGCTTTCGTTGCGCGAGGGGTTAGAAAAGGGCGTCGGCTTTTTGCGTGAGTTGATCCTGACCGACGAGCGCGGCAAGCCATGGTTTGAATCGTAGAAGGTTAGACCTGATGCTCCGCTTGAGGGGCTGTCGGCATGACGAACAGCCCCTGCCGTATATTTTCATGGTCGAGAGATTGATTGGGGGGTGTTTGTTATGTATGTCAAGCTAGCCTATGGGCGAGAGGGTCTCACGGTTAATCTGCCGGATGATGTCCATGTGCTGGAGCCGCGTTTCGTGCCGGGCCTGCCGGATGAACCGGACGCCCTCCGTCGCGCCCTAAGAGACCCCATTGGCTCAGAGCCACTCGCCGCGAAGGTGAAGCCGGGGGATAAGGTGGTTATTGTCCATACGGATATTACCCGCGCAACACCTAACGACCGGATACTGCCCGTTCTCATTGGTGAGCTTGAGATGGCAGGTGTTGCCCGTCAGGATATTACACTGCTCAATGGTCTTGGTACGCACCGTCCTCAGACAGAGGCTGAGCTACGGGCAATGCTGGGTGATTTCATTGTAGAGAACTACCGCTGTCTCCAGCATGACTGCCACGACGACGACAATCTGGTTTCATTAGGTTGGACTTCCTTCGGGCATCCCGTGCGCGTGAACCGAACTTACCTTGAGGCCGATGTGCGTGTTCTGACCGGTTTCATCGAGCCACACTTCTTTGCCGGTTTCAGCGGCGGTCCCAAGGCTGTCATCCCCTCGCTGGCTGGTGCCGAGAGCGTCCTTACTAACCATGGCCTCAAGATGATTGCGCACCCTAAGGCGACATGGGGTATTACGGAAGGGAATCCCATCTGGGAGGAAATGCGTGAGGTAGCACTGCTCACCAAGCCTACCTTCTTACTCAATGTCACGCTCAATATGTGGCGTGAGATCACAGGCGTCTTTGCCGGTGATATACTGACCGCCCATGCCGCAGGCTGTGCTTTTGTCAAAGAGAACGCCATGGTGGGCGTGGATGCTCCTCACGACATTGTGATAACGACCAACAGCGGCTATCCGTTAGATCAGAATCTGTATCAGTCTGTCAAGGGTATGAGTGCCGCCAGCCAAATCGTGCGTGACGGAGGCTCGATCATCATTGCTACAGCCTGCGAAGATGGATTGCCCGATCACGGACGTTACGCCGCACTGCTAGCTGAGGCAGGCTCTCCCCAGGGGGTGCTGGATATGCTGGCTCGGCCCGGTTTTGAAGCTCAGGATCAATGGCAGGTACAGATACAGGCGCTGATCCAGTTGCGCGCTGATGTGTATGTTTACAGCGACGGTCTGACCGATCAGCAGATTGAGAAAGCCCTGTTTCTGCCCTGCCGTAACATCGAGGCAACCTTAGCTCAACTACAGGCTAAATATGGCCCCGATGCACGTATTTGTGTCATACCAGAAGGCCCGCAAACAATCCCTTATTTGCGCCAGCCTGCTTGAGAAATAACGTAACGATCTGAGAGGAAGTCAAGAAGGGGGCTCTTGCGAAAGCCCCCTTTTTGCCTGCCCTCATGCTTAATAGATCACCAGCACTGGTGTGCCTATTGGTGCCCAGTTATACAGCCACTCGGCCTCTGCGGTACGCATGTTGATACATCCATGGCTCATGGGCCTGCCAAAGTTGTTGTGCCAGTATGTGCCATGAAAACTATATCCCCGATAGAAGTACATGACCCATGGGACATTGGGAAGATTGTAGTCTGGCCCAACCATGTGCTGGGAAGGGTATTTGGCGTAGATAGCAAAACTGCCTGTCACAGTCGGTGTGCCCGGCAGGCCGGTAGAAACCATGAATTGCCGCAACAGCACTCCATTCTCGTAAGCAAAGACTTGTTGCTGTGAAAGCACTACGATAATCTGTCTTCCCTGCCTTATGGTTGGGGCAGGAGCGTTAGAGGCGTAGGCCGGCCCGCCCGTAGCTGTGCCGTTGCCTGCTGGGATGACTAGAGTCTGGCCAACGTAAATCCGGTTAGCGTTGGCTAACTGGTTGGCGGCCATGATGGCGTTAACTGTCACATTGTAGCGGGTGGCTATTCTCAACAGCGTGTCACCCCGCTGGACTGTATAGGTCGTTGATCGGCCCCCTATGTTGGATGAACCGCTTGCGCCGGAAGCATTGCCCCCTCTTCCCGGTATGCTTAAAATCTGCCCGGCATAGATGCGGGATGGGTTGTTTATGCCGTTAGCCGCCGCCAGTGTAGCTACTGAGATTCCATACTGTTGGGCAATGGCAGAGAGGGTCTCTCCAGGTCGGACAGTGTGGGTCATGCCGCCTGCCGCCAGCGTCTGGCCGGTCTGGGACGATACGGTGGCTAAGTTGCCGGAAGGGATCACTAGAATTTGCCCTGCATAAATCTGATCCGGGTTAGTTAATCCATTGGCCGCCATGAGCTGAGTGACGGTTAAGCCATAGCGTAACCCAATCCGGAACAGATTCTCTCCGGGTTGCACGACATGAGTTCCGGGTTGGGGTTGAGATGGATCAGAGATGGGAGTGGAAGAGGAAGGATGAATAGAGGCTCTGGCAGGCGTTATGGGAGTAAGAAGAGACAAAACCAACGCAGTTATCAGTGCAAAACCTGCCTGCCAACGTTGCTTTGAAAGGCGTCGTCGCAGGTACATTGTGTATATCCTCCCTATCGCTGTCTGTACCTTTGGCGTCTTTAGTATACGAATAGATGGCCGATTAGAGCAATCTGCTTCTCCTGATGATTTGACCATCTGGCCAGATGAAGGACTGGTCAAGTGATCAGCCCCCTTTCAGGCTGGGAGTGGTAAGATACCATGACTGCCCTTACAACGGAGTAAGAGAGGAGGTTGCATGGAACCCGTGATCTCTACCAATGGATTGGTCAGGCGTTTTGGTGAAATTGTTGCTGTGGATGGCGTTACGCTGGAGGTCTATGCAGGTGAGGTGTTTGGTTTTCTGGGGCATAATGGCGCGGGCAAGACGACAACCATTCGACTGCTCAATGGCGTACTGGAACCAGACGACGGCTCAGTCCGGGTGCTGGGCTTAGACCCGGCAACAGAGGGTGCCTTGTTGCGGCGCCGCACGGGCGTTCTCACAGAGAATCCTTCATTAGAGGAACGCCTCTCTGCCCGTGAGAATCTGTACATATATGCTGAGCTATACGGCGTACCTGAAGGTGAGGTGACTCGCCGGATCGCCGAGTTGCTGGATGATTTCGAGCTGGCTGATCGAGCTGATGAACGGGTGGGCGGGTACAGCAAGGGGATGAAACAGCGCCTCGCCTTAGCCCGTGCTCTGATCCACAGACCTGAGTTACTCTTCCTGGATGAACCAACCGCCGGCCTCGATCCAGTGGCCTCGCATCGAGTTCATGAACTCATCCTGCATATGAGCAGGCAGGAAGGACGGACTGTCTTCATCTGCACCCATAATCTGGCTGAAGCGCAGAAACTGTGCGACCGTGTGGCTGTGCTGGAGTATGGCCGGATCATCGCCCTTGGCACACCGAAAGAGCTGGCTCGGCGTATGGGGCAACGACTCAGCCTGGAGATAGAGGTAGGAGTCAACGGTGTTACAAAGGCTCTAGAGGTCCTGCAAGGGGTCTTTTTGGGGAATAATGAAGAGTCCTCTCAGGATCAGGATGTCATCAAGATAGCTGGCGTTCACCGTGAGATGATCCCCAATGTGGTAGCAAGGTTGACTGAGGCAGGTGTGCCTGTCTACCGGGTAGCACCAAGTGAGCCGTCGCTGGAAGATTTCTACCTTGCATTGCATGGGGAATAAGGAGGAGAAACCATGAACTGGCGTGCTATCAGGGCGATTGTCCGCAAAGACTTACACGTCATCTTGCGCAGTAAGATGGTTTTGATCCCAATGATTGTTGTCCCCATGATCTTCTTGGTCCTCTTCCCGGCGGTGATGGGAGCGGTTATTAATTTCGCGCCGCTCTCCATTTCCAGCGACCTAGAGGATTTCGACCTCATGTTACAAAGGATGCCCCCCACCCTGCAAGCTCAATTCGATGGTATGGAGCCAGCCCAGTCATTTCTTGTCCTGATGCTGGTTTACCTCTTCGCGCCATTCTTCTTAATCATCCCGCTAATGGTCGCCAGCGTCATTGCCGCTGACAGCTTTGCGGGGGAGAAAGAACGTAAGACGATGGAGGCTTTGCTCTATACTCCCCTAACTGAGCGGGAGCTGTTGACGGCCAAAATGCTTTCAGCATGGATTCCAGCACTGGCGGTTTCGCTGGTGAGTTTCATACTATATGGCGTGGTGGCTAACCTTGTGGGGTGGCCGCTGATGGGGCGTATTTACTTTCCCAACACAACTTGGTTGGTGCTAGTGCTGTGGGTCGCGCCGGCGGCCTCCGGTCTGGGGCTGGGCATGACTGTCTTAGTCTCGGCACGAGTGAGGACCTTTCAGGAGGCGTATCAGCTAGGGGCTGTTGTCGTAGTGCCTGTTGTGGCGTTGGTGATTGGTCAGGCGGCAGGAGTGATTTACCTGAGCGTGGAGTTTACCGCCCTACTGGGGCTGATCTTTTGGGCGGTAAACGCAGTGCTGATCTGGTTTGGTGTGCGTGTTTTCCAGCGGGGGGAACTCATAACCCGACTGTAAGGATAAGCGAATGCTCCGCACAGAGCCTCCCGGCCAGCATTGCCGGGAGGTTTCTGTTAGACTCATGGCTCAGGTATCTAGTATTTCTCCTATCATGCCGGCGACAGCCTGATAGACAGGGGAGCTGTTATCCAGCTCGATCAGCGGTCGTCCGGTGAATTCGAACTCGGCTATTTCCTCGTCATGGGGAACTACGCCGAGTAGCGGAAAATCTAACTGGTCAATACGTTTTTGGAGCGGCACAGGAATATCGCCGGCTAGGCCGTTCAAGATCAGGTAGGTATGCTCAATACGGATGTCCAGTTCGTGGCGAAAGCTGGCGATCCGCTCTGCCGCAACAATGCCCCGCAGGGTCGGGTCGCTGACAACCAGCAGATGTTGTACATCGCGTGTAGTACGGCGGCTGAGATGCTCCATGCCTGCCTCATTGTCAATCACAACGTAACGGTAGTTCTTGCTGATCGCATCTACTACCTCGCGCAGGTTATGATTGACTGCACAGTAACAACCTTGCCCTTCTGATCGCCCCATCGCGATCAGGTCGAACTGCCCCCCCTCCGCCAAAGAAGATCGGATGTGATAATCAAGATAGTCGCGCTTGGTCGTGCCGCTGGGCAGTGTGCCCATTGCCGCCCCGCCCGCTGTCAGTGACTGCTTGACCTGAGCCAGCAGGTCTTCGCGGATGTCGCCTACCGTCCATTCAAGCTCCAGTCCAAGCACCATGTTTAGGTTACTGCTGGGGTCAGCATCAATAGCTAAAATAGGCCCGCTCTGGGTCTGGGCGAGATATTTGATCACCATCGCCGCGACAGTTGTCTTGCCTACACCGCCTTTACCTGCTAGTGCAATGGTTGTGGTCATATAGTTTGCTCCCTGAGTAGTCGTTCTACTTGAAGCCTATCTCTGTCACATACCACTGCTAGTCTCACGATCAAGTACAGCCGCCATTTGCTCAGCGGCCTGCCGCAATGCGGGTACATAGTCATAGACAGCCACTCCCAGCCGGTCGGCTTCTTGAACAGCCAGATCGGCGGGCAGGAAGCCCAGCACGGGCAGGCCGGGCGTTTCCGCGTTCAGGAAGGCGGCCTCATCATCATCGCGGATCTTATTGCCTACCAGCCACAGTTTTCTCAAACCAATATCCTCCGCCAGTGCCTTGATCTGAGCGGCTGTCCCCAAACTGCGGCGGGTCGGCTCCACAACGATCAACATAGCATCCACAAAGTCAACCGTGGCACGTCCTAGATGTTCAACCCCTGCATACATATCGAGGATCAGCACATCATCCTTACGGAAGAGCAGATGGGTAAAGAGTGTCTTGAGCATAGCACTTTCAGGGCAGATACAACCTGATCCACCCACATCTACCGACCCCATCTCCAGCAGGCGCACGTTCCGGTGTACCACGCTGAATCGTTCTGGGATGTCATCTACGCGCGGATTGAGGGTAAAGAAGCCGCCTATCGTTCCCGGCTTGGCTCCGGTACGCTCTTCAATCAAGTCGTCCATCTCAGCGATGGGGTGCAGTTTGGCACGCAGATCAGGCGGAAAGCCTAGTGCACCTGCCAGACAAGGCGACGGGTCTGCATCTACTGCCAGCACAGTTCTTCCGGCGTCAGCGTACACCTGCGCCAGCAGGGCCGCCAGCGTAGTTTTTCCGACTCCGCCTTTGCCGCTGATTGCCAGTTTCATGAGTCGCTCCATCAACACAGGGGCGAGCCGGCCCCAAAGACAGTGCTGCCGGCTCGCCCATTATGGTCCAGCTCTAATGGGTTAGACCGTTGGTGCCTGTGCGGCCGCTTCTTTCTGAGCAGGCACAAAGCCGGATGGTAAAAGTCCCGCCTCAGTGACGATACGCGGAACGATCTCTTCCCAGCCGACAGCCATAATGTGGATGCCGTTAACTCCCTGCTTGCCCTTGATCGCCTCAATGAGTTCTAGCGCGATAGTTACCCCTTCCTCTGCCGCGCCATCGCCAGCCGCCTCCATACGCTTCATCAAACGCTCAGGGATGCTGACGCCTGGCACTTCATGGTGGAGGTAAAGCGCCATCTTGTAACTCTTGAGCGGAGTGATACCAATTAAGATATACACCTTGTCCAAGATGTTGCGCTTGGCCAGTTCATTGAGCCAGACCTCCAGCCCGTCGGGGTCATATACAAGATTGGTCTGGAAGAATTGGGCCCCTGCATTGACTTTCTTGTGCTCTCGGATGGCCTGAAATTCAGGCCGTGAGGCAAAGGGTGAAGCCGCCGCCCCTAAGAAGTATTTAGGTGGATTCTTGATCTCGCGTCCGTCAAGATACTTACCCTCGTCGCGCATCCGCCTCAGTATCCATAGCATCTGAATGGAGTCGATGTCCACAATGTCCATGCGGCCCAGAGGAGACGGCCCCATACGCATACTGTCGCCAGACAGGCATAAGATGTTACGGACCCCCAGCGCGTTCGCCCCGATCACCTCAGCCTGTAACCCAACACGTGTGCGATCACGGGCGGCGATCTGCATCACTGGTTCTCCGCCATTCTGGATGGTGATCACACTACAGGCCAGACTGGACATGCGTGGTGTAGCCGAGGGGCTGTCGGTGAAGTTAATCGCGGTCACATAGGGCTTGACCATCTCGATATTGCTAATCAGCTTCTTCGTTGCCGTGCTGAGAGGTGGTGCAACTTCGGCAGTCACGACGAACTCCCCTGCCTTCAACCGTCGCTCCAACTCCGAGACAGGCTCTTCATAGGCCGGCGCATGATAGAGGGCATCCCCCTGCCACCACTCCGGCTGGCGGATAGGCACAAAGAGGGAGTCCCATGTCTCGGTACGCTTAGCAGGGTCACGAGAGAGTATGCCGGTGATGAACTTCCGTGCACCTTTGGTGAACTTCCCATCACCAATCTTCTTGATTTGGACAAAGCCGTCGCCCCACGCCTCAGTACCCGTCTTGTCCCAATCGAGCGGGGGCAGAACCTCAAGTAGCAGTTCTTGACGGCCATACTTAAAGGCACGTTCGTAGATTTTGTACCAGATGCATGGCCGGGTTGGGTCTACATAGCAATGCTCCTCAGTAGAGCCGCCGCACGGCCCATTGCGTACCCCTTTAGGGCACTCCATCGGGCAAATGAGGGCTGTTTCCTGTAGTAGGCAGTTGCCGCACATCCGGCAACCGAAAAGGGGGCCTTTGATTGCATACTCAATACTGCCTAACAGACGGCGCCCGAAAGGCTCGCGTTTGAAGGGATAGAATCGCGGTTGCCAGCGGCGTGCAGGAGTAAATCCGGGCATTGTACACTCTCTCCTCAATTCAAAAGAATCGGCCAGCCTGCCTTATTTCCTAAATAGGATAATCAATGTCAGGATACTGCATTGAGGCCGTATCAGGCCAGTGTTTTTTGTCACAGACTTAGAATGACATTTGCTGAAATAGGCTGGCCTCTTTTTCTCTGTCGTCTGAGGGTGGGGCCTTACTGGCAGGACCCCACCCGCCCTCTCTTTCTATTGCCTGCTCACTGTTGTAGATATGAGTCGGCGTAAATAACCTTGTTGAGCAGAATCTGTACTGTCTTCCAGATCGCTACCTGCTCTGGGTCACTCATATCCACGTCTTCGATAGACGGCTCCTCCATTGCTTGGATGCGGTCGTGTATCTTCAGGTACAGCCGCCCAACAGGGGTGCTGTCATCACGTTCTTCGATGATGCGGATTGTCTCTTTAAGCTTGTGATCAAGCGGATCAGCAATCATCATCTGGAGGCCGGCACCCATCAACATGGCACAGTACGTCCGGTTGATCAGCCCCCTGTTCTGAGGCGGCACAGCGTTAGAGACGTTAGACAGTCCAACTGAAATGGCCGGAGGCGGGTCCCATGCCACCTGTAGCGTTCGTATCGCTTCTATCAGCTCAGGGCAATACTGTTGGCAACCAGAGACGGTTAACACCAGCGGGTCAATGATCAGGTCCTCCATGGGGAAGTCAATTTCCAACATGCGCGGAATCAGGGTCTCGATAGCGATATTGACGCGCTCATCAGCGGCTACGGGGATGCCGCTTTTCCCCATCGTGAGGGCGATCAGACGGGTGTTGTACTTCTTGGCAAGCAGGGGAACTTTTTCTAGACGCTCAGGCTCTGCGGAAGTCGAGTTGATAATTGGCTGGGCCTTCGTCACTTTTTTAAGACCGGCCTCAATGCCCAGTATATTGGTGCTGTCAAAGCTGAGAGGCACATCCACCACTGCCTCAACCGTCTCCACGATCCAGGGGAAAACCTCCTCCCAATCCGCCTTGCGCGGCCCCAGATTTAGATCAAGCGCCTGGGCGCCAGCCTCGACTTGCTTGACAGCAAGTTCTTGGAAGAACTTGGCATCCCGTGCTTGGAGGGCGGCTTTCACCTTTTCTGAAATAATGTGGATGTTTTCACCGATGATGTACATTGCTTATCCCCTATTCGTCATTGCGGCTTCCACAGTTGGGAAGCGGGTCAGGTCAGTATGCGGCAAGAATAAGGCTGAAGTGAACGCTTCATAGAAAGCGTTGTCAGCCGAAAGCTCAATATAGGTCATCCGTGAGGCTATCTCCTTGATCTGTGCCCGAGCCTCTCTGCTCAACAGAGCCAAGTAGGCCCCACGGACAGACGTATTCCCAAGGAAATGGAAACGATCCCACGGCATGTCGGGCAACAGGCCGATCTCGACAGCCTTCTCAACGTTGATATATTTACCGAACGAGCCGCCAATCAACATCTGTTCAACCGATTCCAGCGGGATACCTACACTGTCTGCCAGCACGGTATAGCCTGCGTAGATCGCCGCCTTAGCACGGAGCAGGTTGTCAATGTCTGTGTGGGTGATGCTCAGGTCTTGGCCGGTTTCTGTTTCATTCCCCCATGCGACAACATATTCCGGACCATGTTCTCCTTCACGCACGCGGGGGGTGTCAAGTGTCAGGTTGATGTTGCCCCCCTTATCTACAATGCCGGTCAGGAACAGCTCGGCGAGTAGCGAGATCAGGCCGCTTCCACAGATGCCGCGCGGCTTGGTATTGCCGATCACGCGGTAGGACGGCTCATAGGTTTCGCCGTTAATCCAGATTTCCTCGATAGCGCCTTGTGTGGCACGCATCCCGTGAAGGACGCCTGCTCCCTCAAAGGCCGGTCCTGCTGAGCAGGCACAGGTGACCAGCCAATCGTGCGAACCGAGCACCATTTCACCGTTCGTGCCTACGTCAATAAAGAGGGTGATCTTGTCAGTGTCATCTGTGCCAGAGGACAGAACGCCCGCCGTAATGTCCGCCCCCACATAGCTGGCGACGCCCGGCAGGCAGTCAACGGTTGCCTCTGGATTGACGTTGAGACCTACTTCTCTTGCAGTCAGTGTAGGGATATGGTTTACTGCGGTCACAAAAGGTGTCAGGCGGATGCTCTCGGCTGGAATCCCCAACAGCAGATGCATCATGGTGCTGTTTCCTGCTATGGTGACCTTGACAATGTCTGACAACTCGGCCTGAACACGTTTGCAGGCGGCTTCGGCCAGCTCATTGATCGTGTTCACTACAAGGGCCTGCATCTCCTCAGCATTCCCCTTGCTGGCGTAGATGATACGCGAGATGACATCTTCACCGCGTGCGATCTGGCCGTTATACTCGGCAACTTGCGCCCGCACCTCGCCAGAGATCAGCTCAACGAGCCAGAAGGTGACAGTTGTCGTGCCAATGTCAACAGCGGCGCCCCACAGCGGAGTACCGCTTGCTAGATGACCAGGCTTCAGATCGATCAGTCGGGCCGGACAATTAGGGCAGTCCCACCTCTCAAAGTCTAGAATGGCGGTTACCCACCAGTCTCCCTCGCGCAGTATTCCTCCGAGCCGCCTGAGCAAGGGCAGAGAGATTTGTGCTTCCCCAATGCCGGCCTGCTGGCGCAAAGCGGCCTGCAAACGACCCCAGTCATCAGTCTGGTCGTCCATACTGGGCGGAGAAAGAGTTAACAGGACACGCCGAATAGTCTGATCCCAAGAGGGATTGTAGCCCGCTGGTACCGCGATCTCAGTGACAGTGCGATCGGTAGTGAGCCGCCGCTCAATTCGCTCTTGTGGCGGAACTGTAACTTTGACATCGCCCTCGATCACCGATTGACAGGCCAGAGCATATCCCTGCTCAATGTCTTCAGCGGAGAGCCGCAGAGAACTGCGCCGCCGTACCGTTCCTTCTGTAACCTGAACAACGCAACGCCCACAGCGCCCTTGCCCGCCGCATGGTTGCTGGATGTCTATCCCCGCTCGACGCGCCGCCTCAGTCAGTAACGTGCCTGTTGGGACACGTACCGGCTCCTGTGCGACATCGAACTCAACGATGTGCTCAGCCATGCCTGCCCCTAAACGTTGTAGCTGTCCCAGATTGCCTCAGTTATGGGCTGTGTCTCCGGCTCGCAGGGGAACGGTGCGGGCGAGATACGCTCCTCCAGCGCCAGCATCGCTCCAACAACGATTTCCTCTATGCCAGCCCCCTGAACACAGGCCCAAGCACAGATTCGCTCCGGCGGGCATTCGTTGCATCGGTGCGGGCTGGCGGACGAGCGGGACGAGAATTGCCTTCTTATGTCGGTTGACATGCCAGAGCCTCCTCTGTATCGAGTATCAGTCGAGCTTCCTTTCACGGGTCTATGGCATCAGAGTGCCTGCTTCATGAACATGGGCAGGTCAACAGCCTCGCGTGGCCCAACCCTGATCTCCCAGTCAGGTAGTTCGCCCTCCAGCTCGCCTGACAGAACCGCCACATGCCCCGGCAAGACGACCCGCTTGCGGCTCACCTTGTTTTCTACGCCGAACTGCTTAACCGCTTTGGCAATCCGCTCTGCGTCAAATTTACCGGCGGCCCAAGCCGTCAGAACGCTCATGCCTTCAGCATCGGCGACAAGTAGCCATGCGGGCAGTCCGGATGCCTCGACTTCGTTGGCGACGCTGAAATAGGTAATGCTGAAGTTGGTTGTCACCAGCACGGGCGCCTCGGCGGTGGGATTGTTGATCTCATACAGGCCAGGCTGGACCTGAATCGGCTTTTGCGGGTCAGTATAGATGTTCTCCCGCAGAACAAGCAGAGGATAGACTGCCTCAGGTGCGGCATTGTCCAGTACGATAAAGCTGGCATATTTGGCGACCGCTTGAGCGGCCCAAACGGATTCCCTGGCCGGCTCGCCTGCCCTGCAAGGGAAGGTAATTATGGGGTATCCCAACGGGCGGAAGTTCTTCTTGAGCGCCAGGCGGCGTATCTGAGTAGCTCGTGTGAGATAGGTGATCAAGTCTTGACCGCCGGGGTCAAGCACCATATCCTCCACCCCCTTGGACTTGATCTTTTCAGTCAGATCAGCCAGGTCATCAAGAGAGTCGGCGCTGACGGCCAGCGGGGCATTATGTTGTTTGGCCAGCTCGGCCATTGCCTCCCAGTTAGCAGAGGTTGCGGCATAGACCAGGGGTTGTTCTCCCTTTAGTGCCTGCAACCCTGCTGAGGTGACCGCTGGATCGTGGCTGATCAGGATCAGGGGGCGGCGGCTGGCGGCACGGACAGTGCCTACAGCGGTGGCAAAGCTGGCCGGGTCGCCGGACACTGCCTCAATGGCAAAGCCGTCTAATGTGAGTTCCATGCCTACATAGCTAACCTTGTAGGCGTCAATAGATGCTACTTTGGCAGAGATGTCGCTGGCCGCTTCATTGTCACGCACCCGTATAAACAGACCCGGCTTGTTGTAAAAGGTCTTTTCGTGGCGGAACATGACCACTTCATTGCCGGCTTTGATCTCGTAGCCGTCGGATTTGAGCGTAATGAGCCGAACAGGAGGGGCGGCAGATTCGGAGAGCTGGGCTTTAGACTCCTCGCTGACGTAGGGGCAGGCAGACAGCTCAACCTGCTTGGCGGCCAGCTTCATGGCAAAGGCGAGGCAGGTCGGAAAGCCGCACTCCTTGCAGTTGGTCTGGGGGAGGAGCTTGTAAATTTGAATACCAGATAGGGGCATCTTGGACTCTCCTTGTTGTTATGCCGTCTCAGTGACAGCCATCAGGTCGTCAATGGCGGCCCGAACACGCCTGACACTCTCTGGATGGCGCAACACAATAACATCTGCACCAGACTCAAGCAGTGTGATTGCCGTCAGGGTCTCCCAGTTAATGGCACGCTCCAGCCAGTTTCCCCATGCAGACGGGACACCCTCTCCTACTTTTGCCTCTTTCGTTTTCCACGTCTCGGCGCCGGGTGTCACGATCATGGGGAGCTGGGTCATTGCATCGCCCTGCAAGGCGGCCATACGGAGACGCTCCATGACCGAATAGCCATACTCGATGCCGTAACCCAGCGCACCGGTCGTGGGGTCCATCAGAACGCGATCAAGAGGCAAACCCATATCGCTGATCAAGATGTTCAATTGTTTTGCCAGGTTAACGTCCATGGCGGTGCGGGCACTGACCAGATGGCCGTTTGCCATGGCAGTTGCCACAATGGTACGGTAGTTTTTATCTTCACAGATGCCCAGAACAATGCGCTCGCCTTTAGTTGCTTCAGCCACCGGTACGAGTAATTCATTGTCGAGATCGGCTTGCCCTGGGCCGAAGACCATGAGCGGCAGGCCTGTTGCGCCCAGCACCGCTTTTGCGGCGGCAACAGCCGCCTGTGGTGTAGCGGCATTGCCATCGGGGTCGGTTGGGCTGAGCGACAGCAAGATCAGGTCAGCGCCTGCCGCTTCAGCGGCCCTGGCCCAATCCGCTGGATCGTTAACGCTGTCACCCCATGCTTCGAGCAGTAACGGTGACCAGTCGTCCGGACGGCGGTCCTTGATTTCTAGGGCCACTACTGGACGATGAGGTATTTCCCCCTCAAAGTGCATGAATGGCATTGCCTTCTCGCCGCCGACCGTGACGGTTGATTTCCGTGTTCCCCCTTCTGATGCAGTAGCTCCAATGGTGACCACACGAACAGCACCAGGCCATTTATCTTTTGGCACTTCGACGGGCATAGAATCTACTCCTTGTCTGTGTCGCGCGGATCAGTTTCAGTTCTTCCCAAACAGCAGAGGAGGTCTTATGCTCCCCCTCTTCAGCATAATCTCACACTGATTCCCCGTCAATGATCTCCGTCTGGGCGGGGTATACCTTGCCGGCTGGCTCTTTGTCGCTGCCTGAAAGCATCCAAAGGGGACTGCCGTGTTGCCGCAATCCCCAGGTCACTCAGGTCTTCATCGCTTTGTGCGGCTAGGTAGCGTAGCAGATGCGTGTAGGACAACATCGCGGCTGGATAGACAATGCCGCCCGCATTGTGCATCAGGTATACCACCCGCCAACCCTGATCCCGCATGAGCTGTGCGGCGGCCACCAACGGAATGTCGGGCGGCACCTGAGGTACTCCCTCGCTCATGACATCTTCCGCCGTGAGCGCCTTAGCGTCCTCGCGTGCATAGGCTCGAACAAGGTCATCCCTTGTCACTACGCCTATACCGTGTCCTTCTGAGTCAAGCACAACTATGCCTTCCAGATTCCCATCAAGCAATAGCCGTGCTACTTCAGGGACTGGAGTATGTGGGGAACAGGTAGGCACTCCAACCTTCATCAGGTCGCGTACTAACTTACGCTGGCTGGTCTTGTCAGCATCCATTACCTGGCAGTCCTACTCTTCATGAAGTCGTGGTGTGCAAGGGGTGGGACGGACAATAGGCCTCACCCCTTGCATTCTGGTTAGAAGATTGGATCCATAACCAGTGCTGGGTGGTTGTGCTCCTCCAGCCATGCCAAGAGTTCCTCGACTGTCGTCACACTGCGCTCGTCGGCGATCTTCTCTATCAGGTCAGGATCGCCCTCACGCTCAGCCACAGCACGCAACTCATCGGCCATTGTCTCTTTGAGGATGCTGCTCATCCATACCACTCGTTTGAAGCCGCCATCTGCCGAGATGAACTTCGGGCTGATCAGATAGTATTTCCCTACTCCCATCACACCCGGTGTCTGCTGACCGCCGCCTGCCATGCCGGCCAGTGTGCTGAAGGTCATACCTGCCGGTGTCATGCTGGTATCTTCGCGGCTGACAACCATCACGCCGTTAGCCTCTGGGATCAGCATGACGATACACTCAAAACAGCCGCAGGCCGTCATCGGGTTTTCCATGATCGAGTACATGGCAACTTCCTCAATCGCGCCATGTGATCCAATCTTGGCGTACTCGCTTGTGCCTGTCCAGTATCCCTTGATTGGATCGATAAGCGTACCAAGCTTAATGGGCTGGTTGGGGCCGGTCGGGTTAATGCTGTAAGAGGCTTTGCAGTCCAACCAGTTGTATGCGCCGCACAGCCCCAGCCGCTCAGGGCTGACAATGCAGACATGGTTGGGGGCGAAGGACTGGCACAGTGTACAGGAGTAGAACTCATCTACTGCTGTGTCTGTCAGGTCGGCTAAGCGCTTATTGCGGTAATCATAGGCTTTACGCGCTTCGGCCAGCCACTTCTCAATTTCCTGTGGATCCGTGTAGATGGTTACCTGTACCTTATCTACTATTGCCCCAAAGTCAGCGTGGTAGCGGGCATGGAGAATCTTGCCAAAGTGTTCGAGGTTGAACCCCTTCTCGGCGGCGGCATTGGAGATGCGAATCCATGCAATATCACGCTGGCCAATGTGCTGGATGCCAGATGCGCCGTTAATGAAGTAGTGTATCTGGCGTTCCAACACCGGCTCAAAGTCCTCTTGCATCTGCCTTCCGGCTACCTCAACTACAATCCCCATGTCCATAGACCCTTGAGGGGGAATATGCTCGAAGGTGGGGCCGACTACTTCAACTTTGCCATCCACAATACTGTCCAGAGGAGCCATACGTAAATACTCGAAACAGCGCGAGTATTTGCCGCCAAACTCGACGCGCATGTCAGCCTTCCGCACCACCTCGCCCTCAAAAGCTGACCCATAGGGGACTGGTACTGGCACATCAGCTACTCTGACCTTGACGCCCCGTACCTCGATGCATTTTTGCACCAACCTCTCGGCACGTTCTAGATCGTCCTGCCCCTCGATCTCGTTGAAGGGCATACTGACAACATGCTCGTAGGTCGTCACACCTGTGGGCAGAATCTCAGGAATGACGGTATCGGCAATCACAGGGAAGCCAAAATTGATTGCCCCCGCCGCCGCGGCGTATTTCAGATCATCCACCTCGCCAAGAGCCAGTACGAAGGCAAACACGCGCTCTTTGTTATACAGTAAAATCTCGCGGGCCATGCCGCCCTTCAGGCCGCCAAAGGTCAGTGCAGACCGTACCGCGAACCCCAATGCATAAATGGCACTGATGGTGTCAGTCCCAAAGGGGACCGTGTAGGTATCATATCCTAGCTCGACACCCTCTTCGATCAACTGGTGGATGATGCTCCGACCGTTCACGTTGCCGGACAGGAAGCACAGGATGTTTCTCCGCTGAAGCTCCCTTACAATCTTGACGGCTACCTCGTTCGACTTGGCTGCACCCACGATAGCCGCAAACCCCGGCATACGCCCGTCCACAAGCTGAATACCCCATGAGCGGAGTTGGATGTCATCAATCGGCCCGTTCAGATGCCCATCTTCGCCATTGCCATCGGAGCTGCCATCGGGGCTGGTAAAGGCAGTACCGCCAGCCAGTTTGAAGCCGGGCATTGGCTCTGGCTGAAGACCATACACAAAGCGTATCGCTTCTATGGTTTCGGCGGCGAGGAGCGTCGCCATGCCGCTGTCGAGGGTTTCGCCGAGATAGGGTGTCCAGCGCTGAGCAGATGGAAGCGGATGGAGCAGGGAACGTGCATGTTCAATGACCGGTCTGAGCTGGCCCAGTGTTTCAACCTGAATGCCGGTCATACCAAGTATGAGCGGGAGGTAGTAGGCTGTATTAGGAAAAGCTACCGGCGTATCCGGCCCTTTCTCTGCCAGAGCCTTCTCCAACATCAGCTCGGCTTCAGTAACAAGGGCATTGGCGCCGCGAATAGCGCGAGTAGCGATATAGCGGGACATCTAAGGGCACCTCCTACTTACTCGGTGTACCATACAAAGCGCTACGACGCTCTTCCAGTGGCAAAGCCTCCAGTTCTCTCAGGCGGGCATCACCGCTACGCCCAAAACGGGTTGGATCGTAGGCCGGCAGGCCCAGCGCCGCACGTTTCTTGTCAATGTGTTCCAGTGTTCGGCGGATCATCTCATCAGGATCACGTATGAACTCCAGCTTGCCGCCATACAGCTTCTCCCAGCCCTCGCTGATGTAACGCAACACAATATCGCTGTCGCTCACTCGATCAGGCATCCCGCTGACTGGTGATGAGCCGCCAAAGATGACATAAGCGCCAGAGGCAACACAGTAGGTCCCAATGGACAGCGCCTTCTCGCTCATCCATTCCGGCGCCAGTCCCACGGCTGGAATCTGATCAATGTCATCTCCCAGCCCGCCTTCCTCGACCATCTGGGTAAGCACGGTCAAAATGCGGGTGTTATCTACACATGACCCCATGTGCAGGACCGGCGGAATCCCCACTGTCTCGCAGACTTCGCGCAGGCCCGGCCCAGCCTTATCCAGTCCGGCCTCGCCTAGAAGCAAGCCTAGCTTGGCGGCGGCAATGGCTCCACACCCAGTCTCAACCACTAAGACATCGTTCTTCAGTAACTCTGTTGTGACATAGGTGTGCAGATAATCTTGCTTAGAACGGGGATTGTTGCACCCCACAATGGCGGCCACGCCGCGAATACGTCCGGCCATGATCGCATCATTGAGAGGGCGGAACGAGGCACGATAACTGCCGCCCAGCATATAGTTGATATATTCATGGGAGAAGCCGGGCACCAGGTCCTCTCGCACATCCGGAATGTGTGTTTCTCCGCGATTCTTGTAGTTGTCAATAGCCGTCTTCAGGATTTGTTTGGCGATGGAGAGGGCGCGGTGTTCATCAAACTCGATGTGGGTTGCGCCTTTGATCTTGACCTTAGGCGAAGTTGTGATCACCAGCGTATGGAAGTTCCGGGCCAGATCAACCAGTGCCTGCATGATGCACTGGACATCTACGACCATTGCCTCGACTGCCCCCGTCAGGATAGACAATTCCTGATGCAGGAAGTTGCCTGCCGCCGGTATACCCTGCCGCATCAGGATTTCATTGGCTGTACAGCAAATACCGGCTAAGTTGACCCCCTGTGCGCCAGCGGCGCGGGCATATTCAATGATCTCTGGGTCCTGGGAGGCGGCCACAATCATCTCACTGAGCGTTGGCTCATGGCCATGCACAATGACGTTGACCATATCTTTCTTCAGGACGCCCAGATTGGCCTGCCCTAGAATCGGAGCAGGGGTCCCAAAAAGAATATCGGATATATCGGTGGCGATCATACTGCCGCCCCATCCGTCGGACAGAGCTGTGCGGACTGCGTGTTGCAGGATATGTTCGGGGTCCTGATCGTCACCAATATGTGTCCGGTGTAGCGCTTCAACGACCTCGCGGTCAATGCCGCGCGGAATGACCCCCCGCTCCTTCCAGAGCTTCTGGCGCTTGGCAGGGGCTCGAATGACGGGCGCAACCTCCCCTCTCTGCTGTCCGAACTGGGTAATGTACAAGTCAGCCAGATCATTGGCAATTTCCTGCGGAGCACGCTCCTCAATAGGGATGCCGTACTTGGAGGCAACCATGCGCAGCTTGGCAATGTCGCGGATGGTGTACCCCTCAGCCTCGCCATTGGCAACAGCCTTGAGAGTAAAGGCCATATCACGCCCATGATCGGAGTGGGCGGCGGCTCCAGCCGCAATAGCCCGAATTAGGTTGCGGGCTTGAATGGTGTCAATAGTTGCGCCGCATACACCTGTCTGGCCCTCCTTGGTCAGGCGGCAGGGGCCCATCCCGCACAGCTTACAGCACATCCCGGCAGAGCCAATATTACAGGGAACCATCTCCTCTGCGCGGGTGAAGGCAGTGCTGATCCCTATCTCTTCAGCCCGAATCAACATCTCCTGAGCGGCGGGGTCGGCACTGAGTTCTTCCGGATTTCGTTTGTCCTTGGTCATGGTTTGGTCCCCCTTAATCTCTCATCTTGTCGAGGCGGCCCAGCACTCCCATACCGGGGCAAGGCCACAGTGGCCGTCCCACTGTGTCGACCTGTTGTGTGAAGCTGACTACCTGCCGGGTCTGTTCATATACAGCCGTGTGGCGGAAGAAGGCTCCCTCGCTGTCTGCAGTGGCGGCTACACCTGCCTCGGCAGGGGCGGGCAACTCCTCCAGATAACCAGCCTCTTCTAGGCTGGCGCGAATAGTGTCCGGAGTGATGAGAGCCGGGTCGTAGCTTACTTCCACAACATGAAAGCAACTGCTGGCATATACATCCTGGATGCCGGGCAACTCTAACAAGATGCGTCGTACTTCGATCACATGGTGATCTCCATACATAGCGGGCGTCTCGAAAGTCACTTTTTCTGCCATTCTCTACTAACCTCTCCCTGTTTGCTGAGAAGGAATCGTGAGCATTGGTTAAACTTTCTCAGCGTCTTGTCTGACAATCTTTCTGATATTATTCTGCCTCCTCCTGCGGATTGGATGATGGATAAAGCACATCAAGTTCTCTGAGACAGGGAAGGGGGAGTGTGAGTGCGGTGTGGAATTCAAACATAGGTAACAATTTCATCACCTGATGTGCCTATCGGCAGTATAAGTGATCCTGCGATGTGGATTAAGTACAGGCTGTCATGATCAAAGGTGACGTTTGTCATTGTCATATGTGCAAGTCCAGCCACGGTTTTAGGAGCGGGAATATCCGGGCAACTGTCTAGAGAGAGGGTTGACCGCCCTACTCCTTAAGGTAGAGCGGCCTTCCGAACTCAGACTCATACGGGCAGTGTGAGGCTCTCTAGATCACGGGGATAGTAAGTAAGCCGCTCGATTCCATCCTCAGTGACGACTACCGTATCTGAGTGACGAAATCCTCCCAGACCCGGCACATATAGACCCGGTTCAACAGTAAAGACCATGCCCGGTTTCAGCTCAACATCACTGCCTGTATCCAGGAAAGGCCCCTCGTGATAGCGCAGGCCAATAGCATGGCCGCTGTGGTGCTTCCAGTAGGCCGTCAGATCATGTTTCTCAAAGTATGCCCTGACAGCGCGATCCACATCACAGCAACGTGCCCCCGGCCTCATTGCCTCAAAAGCGGTCTCCTGTAAGGCAAGCATATGCTCAAAGAACCGCCGCTGCTCATCGGTAGGCCGCCCCAAGATCATTGTACGTTCGAGTTCTGACTCATAGCCCCAGACTGGCGCACCTGCTCCGCTCACCAGCACGTCACCGGGCTGGAAGGTGATATTGGCCGCCAAAGCATGGGGAATAGCCGCATTGCGCCCGATCTGCCCCCGGTACCCTGCACTGGCACCGCTTCCAAAAGCACTCTGTGAGCGGTAGATCGGCCCGATGGCATCCATCATAGCCCGTGTTGCTTCATCACTGGCTCTCTGGCTGACCTCAGTTTCTGTTGCGCCAACCACCGTATAGCGCTGTAACAGGGTGTGAGCGAGATTACCCCAGCGGACGCTTTCCCGGATCAGTGCCAATTCGGCTGGTGACTTGATCATCATCTGGTCTTCGACGAAGGAACGCAGGGGGATTATCTGTGCGCCTGTCAACTCGGAGAGGCTGGGGCCGCGATACCCTAGTACCCAAGGGTAGCCGTCATCGTCTGCCCCTATCTTCGCCCGAATACCCATATCGGTCAGGGTATTTGCCAGTACATGCATTGGATGCGGATCGCCCGGATATTCAAGATAATGATCAACGCGCTCTACAACGGCGTTTGATTGGGCGTGTTCAACCTCCAGACGGGGCACAAACAGCGCCCGCTCGCCTCGGTCGTTCATGGCAAAGGCCATAGGCCGCTCGGTCGGGATGAAGGCAAAGCCGGTATAGTACAAGATGTAGCTTCGGTCGAATAAAACGACCCCTTTCAGCCCCTCCTTCCGGGCATAATCAGCCAATTTGTCGCAACGATTGCGGTGCTCAGCATCGCTGATCTTTAGCTGGGAAACAACAACGGACATAATCTGTTCTCCTCTGCTTCGTAGTGCTGTTTTTTTGGAATTATAGTCCTGCCGCCTACAATATGCGTTGCGCCTTCCCCATCAAATGTGTTCTTCTGGAGGTGCTTCGATGCATCTGTCTATCCTGCCCGTTCGAACTTGGGCTGACAGGCGTGACTTCTACAACTTTGCGTGGCGGGTTTATCAAGATGATCCAAACTGGGTCCCCCATTTGTGGCCGCAACGCAAGAGCTATCTGGAACGCAGGGCGGCTTTTTTTCATTATGGGGAAGGGGAATTCTGGCTGGCCCGGTGGGGTGGAGAGGTTGTAGGGACAATTGGCACAGCTATTGATTATTCCCGTAATCGCAATAAGGGCTGGCGTGCCGCCAACTTTGGCTTCTTTGAGGTGTTGCCTGACGGCTACGAGGTGGCCGTGAAGTTATGGGATCACGCCTGTCAGTGGGCGCGTGAGCATGGCATGACTGAGCTTCAGGGACCTTACAGCTTCTCGACAACGGACGATCCGGGTTTCTTGGTGCAAGGCTTTGAATACGCCCCCGCGATCATGATGGGGCACAATCCGCCCTATTACCCTGAGTTTGCCCAGCGCTATGGTTTTGAGGTGCTACAGGAAAGCGTAGCCTATCGCATTGATCTAGCCCGGATCAATTTTGACGTGAACAACGCCCCTGCGGCTATTCACCGCATTGCCGCTCGTGTGCTCCAACGGCATGGAGGCGGCGTGATTCGTCACGCCCGGCTGGATGATTGGGAGCAGGAGATCAAGCGGCTCCATCCTCTCTATAACAAGTCCCTTGCCGTCCTGCCGGAGTTTTCTCCACTGGAAGAGATCGAATTTCGTGCGCAGGCGATGGCCCTAAAGCCGATCTTAGACCCTGATTTGGTTCTGATAGCTCAGATAGATGGCAAGGCAGTAGGTTTCGCCTTGGGCTTGCCTAACATCATGGAAGCGCTTAGGTACGCTAATGGCCTGCGCCATCCGTGGGACTACGTGCGGCTGGCGCTGGCTCGGCGTCGTATCACTGGTGTCAGCTTCAAGATTCTAGCCGTTGACCCAGACTACTGGGGATACGGCCTTGAAGCGCTTCTGTTTCTAGAGTTTGGTAAAGCGGCTATCCGGAAGGGGTATAAGTGGATAGATGGGTCGCTGACCAGCCAGCAGAATCCCCAGACCAATAAGCTCGCCGCACGTATGGGCGGTTATATCTATCGCCGTTACAGAGAGTATCGGCTCTCCCTATAGCCTCTCCCCCCTTTTGCTTGGCCCTCATATTGCCGATCTCATGCTGTTGCCTGACATCTGACATATGTCATATCTATATAGTGATAAATGTCACTGTGTGCTTGTGTTTATATTCACAATAATCTATTGTGATTTATGCGCTTATGTGAATATATCTATTTTACGATACGAACGCGGAGCATCGGCGCTCCCTTGAGGAAAAGAGATGAGTGTGGATCGTAAATTACGTGAAGAGGTATCCGTCCTGCATGCGCAGGTATGTGATTGTCTAGCTGAGCCAAACCGCATTCTCATCTTGTATGCGCTGGCCGAGCATCCCCATCATGTCAGCGAGTTGGCTTCCAAACTTGAAATACCCCAGCCGACTGTGTCACGTCATCTTAAGTTGTTGCGTGAGCGAGGGCTGGTCAATGCCCAGCGTGAAGGTCAGCTTGTCATCTACTCACTTGTAGATATGCGCATTATTCAAGCGCTTGATCTGTTGCGTGCCTTGCTTGCCGATCTGCTCAAGAGTCAGGGGGAATTGGGCAAGTCAGTCAGCCAGCAGATTCATTCTTTGTGATCAATTACTTTCAGGAGAGGGAGACTGTGAAAACATTCCTAATTCTTGGAGCGGGCACTGGCGGCACAATGGTTGCCAACAAGATGGCCGAGCACCTGGACCCGCAAGATTGGAAGATCATCATTGTAGACCGCGACGAAACACATTACTACCAGCCGGGTTTTCTGTTTATCCCGTTTGGGATGTACACGCCGGAAGATGTTGTCAAACCAAAGCGCGATTTCATCCCCCCCAACGTAGAAATGATCCTCTCGGATATCGAGGTTATTGAACCTGAGGCAAACCGAGTCAAGTTGACGCGGAACAAACGTGTGATCAACTATGACTACCTCGTCATTGCCACGGGCACTGACATCCGTCCTGAAGAAGTAGAAGGCTTGAAGGACGGGGCGTGGTACAAGAACATCTTCGATTTCTATACGTTGGAGGGCGCCACTGAGCTTGGCCGCTTCTTAAAGTACTGGCGGGGGGGACGGCTGGTACTGAACATAGCCGAGATGCCCATCAAGTGCCCTGTCGCGCCGTTGGAGTTTCTATTTCTGGCGGACTGGTATTTCCACACGCGCGGCATCCGTGACAAGGTAGAGATAGTCTTTGCGACCCCCTTGCCCGGCGCGTTTACCAAACCCCGTGCATCGGCCATGCTGGGTGACATTCTAGAGCAGAAGGGCATCCATGTGGAGCCGGACTTCAACATCTCTGAGGTAGACAGCACCGACCAGAAAATCCTCTCTTACGATGGACGCGAGATTGGCTATGACCTGCTGGTCAGCATTCCCACCAACATGGGGGCCGAGGTGATCGAACGTTCCGGCTTAGGGAACGAACTGAACTATGTTCCAACAGACCCCCATACCCTGCGCTCGAAGAAGTGGGAGAACATCTGGGTCATCGGCGATGCGGCTGATGTCCCCGCTTCAAAAGCCGGCTCGGTAGCTCACTTTATGCTGGATGTGCTGGTAGAGAACATCCTTCGCAGTATGGAAGGACTTGAGCCGCTCCCCAAGTTTGACGGTCACGCCAACTGCTTCATCGAAAGCGGCTTTGAGAAAGGCCTGCTGATTGACTTCAACTACGATGTTGAGCCGTTGCCCGGCAAGTATCCGTTACCCGGGCTGGGGCCATTCTCTCTGCTTCAAGAGTCGGCAGTCAATCACTGGGGCAAGATGATGTTCCGTTGGATTTACTGGAATATCCTGCTTAAGGGCGGCGAGTTGCCTTTCGAGTCTCAGATGAGCATGGCAGGCAAGTGGACAGGAGCATTCAATGGACGGAAATGAAGTAGCTCTGCTCCATCAGAAAGTGGATCGCCTGACTGAGATGGTTGAGGCGCAGTACAGGCGTCAGTTGCAAATTGAAGAGCTGGCCCAGGAAGTGTTCCCGATAGCCAACCACGCTGTCAAGCTCACCATTGACGAGCTGGACGAGATTGGCGGCGACTTTCAGCTTGAGGACCTGCTCTATTTGCTGAAGCGGTTGCTCCGTGACACTCGGATGCTGATCAAACTGCTCGACCGGCTGGAAGCTGTCTCTCAACTGGGTGATGAAGTCGAACTGCTCGGTAAACAAGTTTTTAACAATGTGGTTGAGGCATTGGACCGGTTGGAGCGCGAGGGCTATTTCACTTTTGCGCAGGGCGGCTGGCGGATCGTTCAGAAGATCGTGAGCGAGTTCACTGAGGATGATGTGAACGCGCTAGGCGATAACATCGTGACCATCTTGAAGACTGTGCGCAACATGACTCAGCCAGAGATCATGGCTCTGGCCAACAATGCCATAGACGCAATTCGGCAGGATGATTCAACGGAGGAGAACATCTCGCTCTGGTATCTAATCCGCGAGATGGGCGATCCCCAAGTACGCCGAGGGCTAGCGCGCACACTGAATATTGTCAAAGCTCTGGCCGATCAGCCAGATTCGTCTGTCAAAAATTAGGGATTTCAATACCTTTAAGGAAGGAGCTATTCACAAGATGGGTGTTCTAGACGCAGTTAAGTTCGACGCAGAAGGCTACATGGTAGACCCGCATGAGTGGACGCCTGAGATCGCCAAGGCGATTGCTGAATCTATTGGCATCGCCCTGACAGACCGCCACTGGGTCGTGATCAATTTCGCTCGCAAGGAATTTGAGACAAACGGTGAGGCGCCAACTCTCCGCCGCATTACCAAGATGACCGACGTAGGCACTAAGGAACTGTATGAGTTGTTCCCTGGCGGTGCGGCCAAGGTCGCGGCCAAGATTTCCGGGCTCGGCAAGCCGACAGGTTGTATCTAGAGTCGTATGCTCGGCAGTTGAGCATCTCACAATCTATTAAGGAGTTTTGAATGGCTGAGAAGAACAATCGCAAGCTCTGCATTATAGCGTCGAAAGGCTCGCTTGACATGGCCTATCCGCCGCTGATCCTTGCAAATGCGGCCTGCATGAGCGGCATCGAAGCCCACATTTTCTTTACTTTCTGGGGGCTGGATATCATCACTAAGAAGAAGATGGGCAAGCTCCATGTGGCAACGGTGGGCAACCCGAACATGCATCCTTGGTTTCACATCCCCACGCTGATCGGCGCTCTGCCGGGTATGTCCGCATTGGCTTCATGGATGATGCGGCGAGAGATCGCCAAGCTGGACTTCCCTCCCATCCCTGAGTTTGTTGAGATGGTGGCCGATGCAGGCACTCGCCTATATGGCTGCAAGATGTCCATGGATATGATGAAGCTCACCAAAGCCGATCTGGTTGAGCCGGCTGAGGTGCTTGGCGCAATGGAGTTCCTTGAAATCTCAGAGGGCGCCCAGACCTTGTTCATCTAGCCAAGCGGCTGGGAGCAACGTTCAAGAAAAAGACCTGCTCTTCAAGGCAGGTCTTTTTCTTCGAGGGGTTACTCAACCCAACCGAATGTGCGTTCCACTGCCTTGAGCCATCCTCTGTAACCAGCCTCACGGGCCTCAGGACTCATCTTGGGATGCCATTCCCGATCAATCTGCCAGTTGGCCCGCAACTCATCTTCGCTAGCCCAGAATCCTACCGCCAGACCGGCGGCGTAAGCCGCTCCGAGCGAGGTTGTCTCTGACACAGTGGGGCGGATGACCGGCACGCCCAGTACGTCAGCCTGAAACTGCATAAGCAGTTCATTGACGACCATGCCCCCATCCACCTTGAGGGCGGTCAGGCTGACGCCGGAGTCTTTATTCATTGCATCCAGCACCTCGCGGGTTTGGTAGGCTGTCGCCTCTAAAGCGGCGCGGGCAATATGGCCACGGTTAGTGTAGCGGGTCATCCCAACGATTACCCCCCTTGCATCACTCCGCCAGTAAGGGGCAAACAGGCCTGAGAAAGCTGGGACAAAATAAATCCCGCCGTTATCCTCGACGGATGCGGCCAATGCCTCGACATCCGAGGACCTTTCGATCAGGCCCAGGTTGTCACGTAGCCACTGCACGAGGGCACCTGTAATAGCGATCGAGCCTTCTAGCGCATAGACCGGCTTCTGCCCCCTGACCTGATAGGCGACTGTTGTCAGCAGTCCGCTTTTCGAGGCGACGATCTCGTGCCCCGTGTTGAGAAGCATAAAGCAGCCTGTCCCGTAGGTGTTTTTGGCCTCACCGGGGCTGAAGCAAGTCTGCCCGTACAGAGCGGCCTGTTGATCGCCCAGATCGCCGCACACCGGCACCGTGTGTCCTACCGGTCCACTGGACAGTGTGATGCCATAGAATTGCGGATCGCTGGATGGCCTGATCTCCGGAAGCATCTGGCGGGGGATGCCCATAATCTGGAGGATCTCATCATCCCAGTCCAGTGTCTCCAGATTCATGAGCATCGTGCGGCTGGCGTTTGTGACGTCAGTGATGTGCTCACCGCCAGTCAGATTCCAGATCAGCCATGTGTCCATGTTGCCGAACAGCGCATCGCCGCGCTCTGCGGCGGCTCGCAACCCATCTACATTGTCCAGTAACCACTTGATCTTAGGGCCGGAAAAATAGGTTGCCAACGGCAGGCCAACTTTGGCACGGAAGCGGTCCTGTCCGCCATCGAGCGCCAGCTCACTGCACAATTTAGCGGTGCGGGTATCCTGCCATACCAATGCATTGGCATAGGGCTTTCCAGTATGTTTGTCCCATACAACGGTTGTTTCACGCTGGTTGGTCACGCCGATGGCGACAAGGTCCTCAGGGTTGATCTCACCTTTTTCTAGTGCACCTCTGATTACTTCTTGGGTACGTGCCCAGATTTCTATTGGGTCGTGTTCGACCCAGCCGGCCTGCGGGTAGATTTGTCTGTGTTCAAGCTGGTGAGAGGCGACTACTCTTCCGGTGTGATCGAAGATCATGAAACGAGTGCTGGTCGTGCCTTGATCGACTGCTCCAATGTATCGTTGAGGCATGATTCGCTGTCCCTTTTTAGCAGAAAGAAAGAAGGATAGGCTTGGACTACGGGCACGTTAATTATACAGGCATCTCTGTATCTGATGAAATACTATTCGTCGGACAGGGGCTTGTTTTCTAGTGCAGGGCTTTCTTGAGCATCAGCCACTCTGCCACCTCCCGAAAGCCGTAACGGGTGTACATTCCATAGGCAGTCGTGTTGCGGTGAGGGCTTGTATGGAGTTCCACCTCTCGGTAGCCGGCCTCAGCCATGAGCGCCAATGCTCCCTTCAACAGCAAGTTGCCGATACCGCGCCCCCTCAGACTGGGATCAAGTTGCAGATCGAAAAGGACAACACGCCCCGCCCGCCGCATGGGATACCACTGACAGTGTCCTACGATGGTATCTCCCTGCGCAACTGCCAGAGTATCGTAGGGAGTGTCTATCCCAAAACGTTCGTAGCCATACCCCTTTTCCACACCCAGTGCCCAGGCGACAGGGCCAGGCCACGGCGATTGAGGTGTAGGACGCACCAGCTCCAAGCCATCTGGTGCCTGCTTGGGGACCTCGCCGCTGTGTAATAAAGCCGCCATGGAGACTTCCCGTACTTCATCGGGCTGGTAACCCGCCCGGTCCAGAAAGTCAAGCAGTCCGAGATCGTCGTGAGTAAGGCCGATCACCTCTGTTGAGCCGCAATAGGGCTGGCGCGGCCCCTCTTGAGTGTGATAGAACGGCGAACGCAGGCCGTGAATCCACACTACCTCACAGGCAGAGGCCAGTATCTTTTCGGCCTCTGCCAGCAAGGCTCGCCCTATACCCTGACGGCGTGCCACCCCGCGCACATAAGGCCCCAGGATGAAACCCTGTCCTGCTAGACGCCTATAACGGAGGATGTCTATGGGCGGCAGGATGGCATGTACCGCGCCAAGTAGTTTCCCTTGCTTATCCACAGCGAGCAACAAACCTGAAGCATCGAAGCCGGGATGAGCGAGAACACGCCGCCGGAATTCATCAGCTACCACAGGGGCCGCATTCCGGCGCCCCGCAATAGCCTCGTTGATCAGCGCGATCAGTGCATCAAGCAGGTTAGCAGTAAAAGGCCTGATCTCGAACTTCGTGGTGCTCCTCCTACTTTCGGACAGCCTGTGCCATTGTCCGGACAAACTCAGCCATGACGGCTTCGGGTGCGGTCAATGCAGTGCCAACAACAACGGCATATGCACCCGCCTCAAGCGCTTCTACACATTGCTCCGGCGTCTTGAAGTGTCCCTCGGCAATAACGGGAACTGGTACGGTCTTGACCAACTCCCGAATCAAGCCAATGGCCGGGCCAGGGATTTTTTCATCCGGGTAAGCGTAGCGTGCTGATGTTGTGGCAACAATGTCCACCCCCTGCTCAACAGCAAAGACTGCGTCAGAGACGGTAGCAATGTCAGCCATTACAAGCACGTCCAACTCCTGCTTGATCCGGCGGATGCGTGTCTTGAGGGCCTCTACGTCCCGGTCATATTCTGGCAGTACATGCAGGGCAACAATCTCACTGCCCAGCCGTGCAACCTCAGCCGCCGCCTCAAAGGTAGGGGTGATATAAACACGAGGATGCTGAACAGGCAGGCGAATCTTGTAAATGCCTATCATAGGAAGCTTGACAACTCCCTTGATAGCGGCAATATCTAGGGGGCCATCTGCACGGATACCAACCGCACCTGCCATCTCAGCGGCGCGCGCCATAGCGGCCATATAGGCTGGGCCATGAAGGGGTGCTCCGGGTGCCGCCTGACAAGATACGATCAGACCCCCTTTCATTCCCAGGTCATCTAGCTTGTGGGGCATCGTTCATCCTTTCTAGCGTGCCACATCCTGCACAATCAATTACTGGCAGAGGGGTAATTTGGTATAGATGTATATACATCTTTAGCTTAGCATGGGGATTCGGCGTGTGTCAAGCAGTTGCTATTGACAACAACCCGAACTGTTTCTATAGTGTAATGTAAAGATGTCTATACAACGTTGCCTCAGAGTAGTAATGAAGACATGACTTTATCTAAAAACAGTGTCATACCACTCTATTATCAGCTCAAAGTATGGCTACTTGAGCAAATTGACAGTGGACGTTTCTCACCCGGTGATCAAGTACCAACTGAACACGAGTTATGCCAGCAATTCGGCCTGAGCCGCGGGACGGTACGTCAGGCGCTCAAGGAATTAGTCTCTGAGGGGCGGCTCTATCTGGTTCGCGGGCGGGGTACTTTCGTGGCCGAGTTGCCTCAGGAGAAATGGTCAGTTGCCACGTTTGTCAGTATGTCAGAGGCACTGGAACGGAAGGGCGTTCCTTACGAGACCATTGTACTAGAGAAGAAGTCTCTGAGGGCTGATCCTCTGGTAGCAACTAACCTGCAGGTTGAAGCGGGCGAACCGGTTGTCTTCCTCAAGCGACTGCGCACAGTCAATCAAGAGCCTTTTGTGATCTATCACTCTTACCTTCTGGAAAAGATCGCCGCCCCTCTTTATCAGGTTGATCTAAACAACCGCTCATTGTACAAGGTGCTGGAAGAGACATGCGGGGTGCACGTTGCGTTTATGGATCGTACCATTCTCGTCCGGCTGGCAACAGATGACGAGGCATCCATCCTTCAGGTAGCTCCCCGCACAGCCGTTCATGTCTTTGAGGAATTAGCCTTCGATTCGGATGGAAGGCCGGTAGAATTTGGCAATAGCATTTTCAGAGGAGACAAAAGCCGTTTTCAGCTCCGTATTACACGGCTCTGAATCCCCTCATCTTTCTCCGCTCTTTGTTAACACACTGGGAGTCATTCTTGATCAAAGGTGCTATCTTCGATTTAGACGGGCTGATGGTCGACAGTGAGCCGCTGGCTTTTCGGGCGTGGCAAATCAGCTTATCACCTTTTGGGGCAGAGCTTACTTCGCTACAGTATAAGCACCTGATCGGCCTCAGCCGTCGTGTGGTACTGGATTACATCATTGAGCAAACTGGCATTAGTCTATCAAGTGAAGAGCTTGACGAACTCTTTAACTCAAACCTGTTCTCGCTCGTAGACAGCGGCCAATTACAGCTTATGCCTGGCCTACTGCCTTTGCTGGATGAGCTGGCAGGGCGTGATTATCGGTTAGGGATTGCCTCCAACAGCCCTGCTCATTATGTGCAGAGGGTAGCGGCCAGCGCTGGGATCGCTGACCGTTTTGCCTGTATGGTCAGTGCAGAGGAAGTAGCCCGTGGCAAGCCAGCCCCTGATGTCTATTTGGAGGCCGCCCGCCGTCTGGGGATTGCCCCTGCCTGCGCTCTGGCCTTTGAAGATTCGCCCAGCGGGATCCAGGCGGCCCGGTCAGCGGGCATGTACTGTGTGTTCGTCCCTAACCCAGATATTGATCCAGTCAGCCTAGGCGAGGGGGTAGAAGTCTTTCCTTCGCTCAGTGACTGCCTTGCTTCACTGGATGAAGTTTTGCTACATGCCTCCCATACTGGCAACTGATCACATTGTCCCTATAAGGCTGACCCAAGCAAGTGAGGGAAGAGGAATATGTTCCGTCTGGGTGTGATCACTGACGAGATCAGTGACAATTTTGAGCGGGCACTGGATATTGTCGGTGAGTGGGGTTTGCAGGATATTGAGATTCATACGCTATGGGATACCTACGTTGAGGCCCTGACGGATGAACAGGTTGCCCGCCTGCAAACTATCCTAAAAGAGCGCCGCCTGCGTCTGGTTGTTCTCGACTCGACGGCCTTCCTGCGTTGTCCGCTGTATGGCGATGTTGTCCCTGAAAGCTGGAGCAGGCGGTTTCAGTCTATTGGTGGAACTTTCGATGTTCACCTGTCCGCTTTGGAACGTTGTCTCCAGATAGCCCAGCGACTGGAAGTCCCCTTTGTGCGAATCTTCGGCTTCTGGGGTGCGGGTAAACTGACACAAGAGGTGATTCAAGAGATAGCCAGCCAATTACAGATGCCGATCAGGCTGGCTGTTCAAGCGGGGGTTGTGCTGGTTCTGGAAAACTGCCCGCACACCTATCTGGATCATACCCGCCATGCGTTGCGTGTGCTGGAGCTGGTCAATTCTCCATATCTTCGCCTGCTCTGGGACCCCTCTAATGCCTACCGTAGCGGCGAGAAAGACGTAGCAGACCTGGTCAGCGAAGTGTCTCCCTTTCTGGCGCATATGCATGTAAAGGGAGTGACTCTCGACAGCCGTGCTCTCAGAGGGCGGGAATATGTCATGATTGAAAAAGGTGACATAGACTATCGGCATCTGCTTCAGCAGGTGATGTTGGCTGGCTATGAGGGCGTCGTCTCACTGGAGCCGCATTATGCCCTGCCTAAAGGTGGACGCGAAGGAGCCGCGCAGGAGTCATTCGGCAGTTTGTTGCGTATCGTAAACTCGCTTAGGTGTAGAGACTAGAGGCAGGGGCGGTGGTAAGGAGTTCTAAATGAGTAGCGCCGTTGCAGAGATGCGTGCCAAAATCGCCGAGCTTGGCGCTTTGATGTTTGACCGCCGCTTGACCGACATGGCCGGCGGCAACATCAGCGCCCGTGTAGGTGACGTTATCTGTATCACACCTCGTTATGCAGGCAGTAAGTTTCGCTGGCGGCTAAGACCTGAACAGGTTCTTGTCGTTGATCTGCACGGGAAGCAGTTGGATGGCGAAGGCGAGGCCTCGCGTGAGGCTAAAGTCCATGTACGGCTGTTGAACGAATTCCCTGACGGGGGGGCGGTTGTCCATGGTCATGCTCGGAATGCGCTGGTATTCTGTGCGGCGGCCCAGCCCATTCCGCCTGTGTTGGAAGATACGTTGAAGTTTGGAGAGATCAAGGTGGCTGAGTTTGCTCCTGCACACAGCCCTCAGCTCGCTGAGAACATCTTGGCAGTACTACGCGGGCAAGAAAGCCGGATTCGCACTCAGGCCGCCGCAGTAGTAGCACCATGGCATGGGCTGTTCGTGCTAGGCAAAGACCTTGACGCAGCCGTGGACGCTCTTGAGCGTATTGACACCAACGCCCGTTGCATTCTGCTGGGCAGGTTACTCACTAACGGCAATATCACTCTGGAACAACAGGGGGAAGCGCTGGCAAGGGCCATAGAGGCGTTCAAATGATTGTCACAGTGACTCCTAATACAGCCATTGATCGTACACTGTTTGTGCCATCGTTTAAGCTGAATCAGACCATTCGAGCCAGCAGGGTTGCTATCGGAATGGGGGGCAAGGCGGCAGATGCCTCGTGGGTTCTTGGAGAGCTGGGCATCCCTAGTTTGGCTTTGGGGTTTGCGGCAGGGCAGACGGGGCAACAGATGGAAGCCATGCTCCAGTCACGCGGCGTTACGACTGACTTTGTTTGGGTACAGGGAGAGACGCGCATCAATACGCTGATCGTATGTGAGGATGGGAGCGGCCAGTCTACCATTACGGTTGAGATGCTAACTGTTGGCCCAGCGGATGTAGAGGCCTTGTTAGCCCGCTACCGGACGGCCTTAGCAGAAGGGGCTACCTGCGTCGTCATGGGCGGCAGTGTGCCTCCCCATGCATCCCCCTCAATCTACACTCAGATGATTCAGGAGGCGGTCGAAAGGGGCATTCCCGTAGTGTTTGACGCCAGCGGTGCGGCGTTACGAGCTGGCCTTGCAGGCGGGCCTACCTTCATCAAGCCTAACCGCACAGAACTGGAGGAAATTGTAGGACATCCTATCTCATCTATAGAGACAGCCTATCGGGCCGCATGCGACATACAACAAAGTTTTGGTACATCGCTGGTTGTCACGCTAGGAGAGGAAGGGGCATTGGCCGTGCTCCCTGATCGAGCTTATCGTATTCCGCCATTGCAGGTTGAAGTGTCCAGCACAGCGGGTGCAGGAGACGGAGTACTAGCTGGTCTAGCGGCTGTTCTGTCGCGGGGCAGGCCGCTTGAGGACGGATTACGGTTGGGCTTTGCGGCGGCAGGAGCAATATTAATGACCCCTGCCACTGCTGACTGCCGTCGGGCCGATGTCGAGCGTCTAGTGCCGCTTGTTGAACTGATCCCCTATGGGGAGGGCGGCTAGCGTATGCCTCTCATTCGTTTTTTTGCCTCAGGGGGAAAGAAAGATGACTGACCCTATCAGCCGCTATCTCAACATATGTATTGAGCAGTTGACCCAGCTTCGTGACCATTCTGCCGAAGCGATTGATGCGGCGGCTCATGCAGTGGCCGATGCTATTCAGGCTGGCAGGAGTTACTTTCTGTTTGGCAGTGGACACTCTGCGCTGATTGCTCATGAAGCCTTCTGGCGGGCAGGCGGGCTGGCTCCTGCCATGCCTATCCCTGATCCCTCCGGCGGGGATGCAGAACGATTACCCGGCTATGGTGCGGTCCTTCTAGGGCACTATGATCTCCAGCGGGGAGATGTGATAGTTGTGATCTCAAACTCTGGCATCAATCCGTTGCCTGTTGAGATAGCCATTGAATGCAAGGAGCGCGGCCTGACGGTGATTGCTATCACCTGCCTCGCTCATTCCCAAGCCGTTCCTTCCCGTCATGCCAGCGGTAAGAAGCTGTACGAGGTGGCGGACATCGTCATTGATACGCAAGGCGTTCCGGGCGATGCTGCGCTTGAACTTCCGGGTGTGCCAGGGCGTATAGGACCGACTTCCACGGTGCTGGGTGCGGCTATTGTCGAGGCGATCTCCGTCCGGGCGGCGGCGCTCCTAGCAGAGCGGGGTATCGTGCCGCCTGTGCTTATCAGTTCTAACCTGCCTGAGGGGGACAGGCACAATCGTAAGTTGATTGAGCAGTATCGGGGCAAGCTGATCCGTTACGAAGTCCCAACAGTGGATGCTAGCCCCATCAAGTCCTGAGTGGCTGACAGGAGAATGCCTGTGAGAGAGATGACATCATGGGAGCGGGTATATGCCGCCTTCGCGCACAGGCAACCTGACAGGATGCCGGTAGATCTGATGGGAACGGCGTCCTGTATGAAGGATGAGGTGTACTTTGGACTCCTCAAAGCCCTTGGGCTTGAGGGTGAAGGCCGGGTGTTCCGCGAGGGGAACGTCCGATATTATGACCCGACTCTCCTCGACGTGCTGGGTGTGGACTTCCGCAGAGTCTGGATGAGGCCTGTGCCTTGGAGACCATCCCCAGAGCAGGATGGCACTGTGATAGACGAGTGGGGGGTACGGCTCAAGTTGGTAGGTGGAAATTGGACTGCGGTACAGGCTCCCCTCGCGGATGCAGTCATCAGCGACCTTGAAAAGTACGCTTGGCCCTCACCTTATGAGCAGGGCCGTTTGGAAGGGCTGGCAGAAGAAGCCCGGCACCTGCGCGAGACCACGACTTGCGCCATCTCGGCCCGTTCGCCGCTGTACGGCATGTTCGAGACCGCACAACGGTTGCGCGGAATGGAGCAATTCCTGACGGACCTCCTGCTTGATAAGCCATTCGCCATTGCACTCATTCGCAAGTTGACGGAGGTGCATATGGCTTTCTGGGATGCCTATCTGGATGCCGTTGGCCCTTATGTGGACATGGTCGAAATGAGCGATGATTATGGTTCTCAGACCGGCCCTCTCATCTCGCCCAAGACTTTCAAAGAAATCCTTGCTCCATCGCGTAAAGAACTTCACGATTTCATCAAGCACAAGGCCCCCCATGTAAAGATTTTCCTGCATACAGATGGGTCTATCATCAAGCTGATCCCGCAGTTGATAGAGATTGGTGTTGAGGTACTCAACCCCATTGAGCCAGACGCGGCAGGCAATGATGCGCTGACATTGAAGAAAACCTTTGGCTCTGAGTTGATCTTCCATGGTCACCTAGACGTGAAAGGAGCCATGCGTGGTTCTCTGGATGATGTGCGGGCAGAAATACGGCGGATTGTAGACATCATGGCGGAGGGGGGAGGCTACATCATGTCACCTACCAATCATCTACAGCCGGATGTTCCGGTCGAGAACATCATTGAAGCGTATCGTTATGCCCGTGAGTACAGCCAGAGCAAAACATGATAGACGTTCATACCCATCTGTGGAACTGGCATGAGACCCCGCCCTTTATAGCCAACTCGATGATCGGCAGGGGGTACTTTGGCGGCAAGGAGCCAGAAACTTTCTTTACCGTTCAGGCATTGTTGGCCGCTCTGGATGCCGCCGGCATGGAGATTGGTGTCGTACTGCCGCTACGCTCAGAACAATACAACTGGAGAGTGAGCAATGAGTATATTGCTCAGGTGGTGGCCCAAGCGCCTGAACGTCTGATAGGTTTTGCGGGTGTTTCGCCGCTGGCGCACGATGCAGAAAGGGAGTTGCGCCATGCCATCGAAGCGCTTGGTCTGCGAGGGCTAAAGTTGCACCCCCCTCTTCAGATGTTTGACCCCGGTGATCCGCGCTGTTTTCCGGTCTATGAAATGATGCAGGATTATGGCCTGCCGATCTTGTTTCATACTGGCTCCGGCCCTGCCTGTCTCTCTGATCGTTATTCCAACCCATATCTGGTAGATGAAGTGGCTGTGCATTTTCCTAACCTTAAGATTGTGCTGGCCCATGCGGGCCGTTTCTGGTATGAAGACACATTGACCATGATGCGGCGGCATGGCCCTAACATCTATGTTGACATCTCTGCCAACACAGGTAAAGCTACCGGTTATGGTTTACTTCTAGCTCTGCTTGTGGCCATCAAAGAGGTTGTTGGTCATCTCAAGCAGGTGCTGTTTGCTTCTGATTATCCATGGTATATGCCGGAATATATGGCCGGCCTGCTGAGACAGGCGCAGGACGCCTCGCGGGTACTGCCGGAACCCCTGAATATCACTGACTCCGATATGCAAGGCATACTAGACGGTAACGCACGCCGGTTACTTGGTCTATCCCTTTCAGGTCATGAGAATACCTTTGCCACTACAAAAGAGACTTGACAAGAAAAAGTACTCCATGATAGACTGAATTAAGCTTGTATATATGTCTATACACCACCTTGAACATCACACCTCCTACACCCATCAGATGTCGCCCAAGGTAAAGGTTCTCTGATAAGTAAAAGCTCTCAACTAGCCGCCTGAAGCTGGATGTCATCCCAATGCCTGACCAGAGGGCGTATCAATCACCTCAACTCGCTGGGTACATCATTACCGCTCTGAGGGAAGAGCACGTAGAGGCCTGTTGTCTGTTGGAAGGGCTGGCCTTCAGCAGGTTACGAGAGGAATGGGGACAGCCCCCCCATCCGCCAAGACGTGCGGACTGGCTGTTCCATCATATCCGTTCATCACCAGACAATAATCTAGTGGCCCTGTCAGATGGTAAGGTGATCGGGTTTAGCTTGACACATCACTGGGGATCGCTGGGATGGGTTGGTCCGATCGTTGTTGATCCGGAGAGGCAGGGGATAGGCCTTGGGCGTGAGTTGGTTAACCGTTCTGTCGCTGTTCTGGAACGACTTAACTGTCAGTCTATTGCACTGGAAACATGGCCGCATCATACCCTGAATTTAGCTCTTTATATTAAATGCGGCTTTAGACCCGGAAATCTCATCTTTGTTCTTGAAAAACACGTCGGCGAGATCGAGGCACACTTCTCTGGTCAGTGGCTGTCACACATACCCTGTCCGGAGAACTGGCTGGATCGTCTGAGTGCCCTTTCGGATAAGATTGTTCCCGGCTTAGATTACCGCCCCATGATGCGCTACACACTGGAGTGCCAACTTGGTGATGTAGCTTTCTGGGAGCAGGATGGAGAAGCAGAGGCCGCCGCTGTGGTCCACTTGGAATCCTACTCACAGGTAACCTCTCCTGACTATGCCGCTGTAGAGCTTCTCATGATTCAGCCGGGTAGTGAATCACGGCTTGACGATCTTCTGCTTCAGCTAGAGGGGTGGGCCGCAAGTGTCGGGCGGTCGAGAGTCCGCCTCTCAGTGCCTGGCCGCCACGCAGAGGCTCTGTACCACCTGCTAGGGGAGAGAGGGTATCGCCTAAGCAAGACGCGCCTGCGTATGGCTGTCAGGGAGCAGGATGTTCCTCCCGAAGGCGTCAATTTTCTGAGTTATGCGATCTAGCGGGGAAGCAGTGTCTATGGCTGGATATGCTGTCGGTGTAGACATCGGTGGGACAAACACTAAGCTTGTCCTCATGGACGATCAGGGGGTAATTTACCAGCGCTCCACCAGTCCCACTCCTAAGGATGCTGATCCCAATGTCGTGGTCAGCAGGATCGTAGATGTAGCTTCTGCGTTTGTCAGGCAGGCAGAGTCATCTGGTTTTCAGCTTGAGGGGGTTGGGTTTGCAGTCCCACATTTCTACGAGGGCGACGACTGGATACAACGCCAGACCAACAACATGCCCAGTCTTGAGGGCTTCCCCATGTATCCACCCCTCAGGCAGGTATTTGGCCCCTCAATTGCCATGATCAATGACCTCAGTGCGGCGGGTATCGCCGAACATCTGTTTGGAAAAGGGCGCACCTACGATCGGATGCTTCTGATAGCGATTGGGACGGGAATATCGATCAGCGTTGTTACCGAAGATGGCCTCGTGGACTACAACTGGGGTTCTACCGGAGATGCGGGCCAGATCATCGTTGATCCTCAGGGGCTGACTGAGTGTACCTGCGGGGGACGGGGATGCCTTGAATCTATTGCTTCAGCCCCAGCTATCAGAAATCAGGCGCTACGCGAGGTTCGGCGGGGCAAGCAGACGCTGTTGGCGGAAATATTTCGCGACAGGGGCGACCTAGAAGCCAAAGATGTTTCTGAGGCGGCCCGTGCGGGCGATGCTGTTGCCCTCGATATTATGGGTCAGGTTGGTTTCTTCTTGGGGGTAGCCCTTACCTCTTTTCTGCATATGTTCCGCCCCAGCCTGATCGTGCTGGCCGGCGGTGTGGGACAGGCTGGTGACCTGCTGATTGAGCCTATTCATCGTACCATGAGCAGGCTGGCAAGTCCGTGGTATCTTGAACGGCTAAAGGGCATTGAGGTATCGGCTCTCGGCACAGATGGCGCCGCCATGGGCTGTGCGAGCCTGATCCTCTACCCGAACAGATATGTCCGTAGTGGAACTCGCGAGGGCAAAAAGGAGGGACAAACATAAGGACTGAAGACGAGCTACGAATTTCTAGTCTGTTACAAGGTAGGTGTAGTTTTGAGAACCTTCTCAAGGAGGAAAAGAGGCCATGAAGAAGATTGCATTGCTGATTGTCCTGCTGGTAGTAGGTATGTTACTGGCAGGCTGTGCACAGGCAACCCCTGTTGCGGAAGAGCAGATCAAGGTGGCATTCTTCGTTCCGTGGACAGAAGATGTGTGGTACGTCGCTGCCATTGAGGGCGCACGGCAACGGGCTGAAGAATTAGGTGTGCAACTCGATGTATACGACGCAGGGTATAAAGTCGAAACGCAGTTGCAGCAGTTCGATACAGCGATGGCCTCAAACCCTGATGCCATCGTGCTAAGCTCGGTGGACCCGGCGGCGATGATCCCCAGCATAGAGCGTGCCCATGACGCAGGGATCATTGTAGTGGACTATGACCGCCCGATCTGGGAGACAACAAAGCTGGACGCATTGCTGATACTGGATACACCGGGGATTGGCACACAGGGCGGCCAGGCCATTGTGGATTACCTGACGGAGAAGTACGGAGAGCCTCGCGGAAAAGTTATCCGTGTGTTTGGCGATCTGGCCGATACATGGGTGACAGACATCAGTCAGGGCTGGGACCCCCTGATGGCGCAATATCCGAACATTGAAGTTCTGTCAGCATTGAGCGGCCCTTGGGAGCCAGAGGAAGCCGCGGCGAATGTACAGCAACTGTTGACAACCAATCCAGACGTGGATGCTATCTTCCTCGACAGCGACTGGCTGGCTTCAGGCATTGTGACCTACCTTGAGACAGCAGGCTACGGGAAAGTAGGGGAAGATAACCACATCTTCTTCGTAGGTGTTGGCGGGATGCCGCAGGCGCTGGATTACATCCGCGAGGGCTGGATGGACCTGACGATTGCCAACCCGATCCCGGACTTTGCAGGTGCCGCTGTCGAAGTGGCAGTCATGCTGGTGCGGGGTGAGTCATTGCCTGAGCAATGGGTACAGGAAGGCGCTCCGTGGTCGCCGGCGGCCATCTATCCTGCCACTCCAACGGAAGATCGGCCCTATGCCGGCCCCGTTCTGGATATGCAAAACTTCATCGTGGACATGAGCAATGTAGACGACCCAACACTGTGGGGCAACATTGTAGCCGGACAGTAGGAGTAAACGAAACCGAGAAAGAGCGGGCGGCTAAACCGCCCGCTCCCTTAAAGTGAGAGAAATGGATAGAAGCAGATGAGCGTAAAGGCACAGACAACCGGCACTAACCGACTCAAAATCCTATGGCAACGCCCAGAGGTGAGGGATGGAATTTTAGATAACCTTATCTGGGTGATCTTGGCCATTGCACTGTTCAGCTTCTCTTTCATTCCGGGGTACTTCCAGCCGACAGTGCTGATCAACATCCTGTTACACTCAACGTTCCTGGCAATCTTGGTGATCGGGGAGACGCTGTGCCTTGTGACAGGGAACTTCGACTTGTCGGTGGAATCAGTGCTGGCCTTCACGGCAATGTTTGCGGCGGTGCTGATGGGAACACGCCCTCCCACTCCCGGCTGGGGGTTAAGCCCGCTGATTGTACTGCCGGCCATGTTGGCAGTGGGAGCGCTGATAGGGCTTTTCAACGGAATATGTGTGGCGAAGTTTAAGATCAACCCCTTCATTGTAACGTTGGCAACATTGATCGTCTTCCGTGGCCTGACGATCATCTTCACAGAGAGTCAGGCTGTGATCCGCTTCCCCACTCTCTATAAGGCGGTAGCCACGATCTCCATTGGCCCAATCCCATTGCTCGTGATTATCACAATTGGGTTGTATCTGTTCTTCCATTTTGTGCTGACCCGGACTCTGTTTGGGCGGCGGCTCTTTGCAGTTGGCGGGAACCGGGATGTTGCCTTTGCCTTCAGAATGAAGCCGGATCAGGCCGTGATCACCGCTTATGCGCTCAGTGGCATGCTGGCGGCGGTTGCAGGTTGGTTTCTGTCCGCCCGCCTTGATGCGGCTCTGCCGGGCATGGCTGAGGGGATGGCGTTTGACGTGATGGCGGCGGCTGTGATTGGCGGTGTCAGCTTGAAGGGAGGCAAAGGCTCACTGATCGGTGCTCTTGGCGGTGTGTTGTTGCTAGGAGCGATCAACGCAGCACTGACGGTCGCGGTAGTCTCGCCATACTGGTATCGGATCGTGCGCGGCCTCGTGATCTTCGTAGCAGTGGGGCTGGACACGATCAAAGAACGGGTCAGGAGATAGCCATGGATGCACAACAACCGCTCCTTGATATGCGGGGGATTAATAAGAGCTTTGGTGCAGTGCAGGCCCTCCGGGATGTGGACTTCAGGGTGTATCCCGGTGAGCTGGTAGGACTGGTGGGAGATAACGGGGCCGGCAAATCTACTCTGGTCAAGATCATCTCTGGTGTGGAGCATCCAGATAGCGGGACAATCTGGTTTGAGGGGCGTGAAGTTACCATCAGGGACCCTGATTATGCCAAAGAGCTGGGGATAGAGACTCTGTATCAGGACCTTGCCCTGATTAACAATTTGGACGTGGTAGCGAATCTGTTCCTTGGCCGCGAGGAATACACTTCCTACCTGCTGGGTTTAATCAAAGTACTCAAGAACCGGCAGATGGAGCGGGACACTGTCGAGTTGCTTGATCGGCTGGGGATTAACCTGGGATCAATCCGTGAGAAGGTGGAAGTGTTATCCGGCGGCCAACGGCAGGCCATCGCGTTGAGCCGTGCAGTTGGCTGGGGCAAGAAGTTAGTGTTGCTGGATGAGCCAACTGCGGCATTGGGGGTACGTGAGGCCCGGCAGGCTCTGGAGCTGATCCGGCGGTTGAAAGAGCAGAACGTAGCCGGAGTGTTGATCTCGCATAACCTGGAGCATGTTTTCTCGGTAGTTGATCGTGTGGTTGTATTGCGGCGGGGCGTAGTTCGCGGCGAACGCAAGATACGCGATGTCGTCGGTGATGAAATCGTTTCTATGATCACTGGTGTCAGTGAACTCAAGGGGCTTGAGTTTGGGTCTTCCTTGCAGGAAGACTAGAAGGCACCATTGCCTTGCACGTCAGCTAAGGAGACAGCATGGCTGAAAAATATCACATGATTGACTACATTCACGAGGGGGGAGAGGCACTCCAGCGCACACTGGAGTCTAACGAGGAGGCTGTCCATTCCATCATAACCCGTGTGAACAGAGACGGCATCGAGCGGGTGATTATAGCGGGCGTGGGGAGTTCCCATACAGCCGCTATGATGACTGCCCCCCTGTTTCGTTACCATAGCAGGCTGGTAACTCATGTGATCCCTGCAACAGAGATAGGGCATTACACATCCCGTCTAGTTGATGAGAAGACGCTCGTTGTTGTGGTGTCCCGCTCCGGCGAGCGGAGCTGGGTGGTCAACGCTCTCCGCGACGCTGTAGCGCGGGGAGCATTCGGTGTAGCGATGACAGGAGTTGGTGATAGTCTGCTGGCCCGGAGCGGCGAGCTGGTGCTCCTGACCGGCGAGGGGCCAGAGATCACGTTCCCCAAAACCAAGAGTGTGATCGCCTGTGCCGGCCTGTTGATGCGTCTAGCCTTGGCACTGGCTATGCCAGATGACAGGGAAGCCGCCGAGCGATTGACAGCGCTCCGTGCCATGCCGCAGGTTATTCAACGGTGTGTTGAGCGGATTGAGCCTGAGGTTCAAGCACTCATGCCTGCTATCAAAGGACATGAGATAGCCATGATCGGCGGGACGGGGAGCAATTACGGCGTTGCCTTAGAGGCGGCGGTCAAGATTCAAGAGGCCGCATACGTTGTCTGCCTCAGTGATGACACGGGCAATTTGTTGCATGGCTCGCTGGGGCCGCTCTCCGCGAAATGGCTGGTGATTCCGCTCATCAGTGCCTATGATCTGCAACTGAGCAAGGAATTTCTCAGGCTGGTGGGGCAGTTGGGTGCGCACCGACTGAGCATTGTCGAACCGGGGCTTGACTTGGAAGGGGAAACGGAGTATGCCCTTACCTTGCCTGACCGTGTGGACTCGCTGTTGGCCGCCCTGGTTTTCCTGCCGCCCGTTCAGTTGCTCACCTACTACTGGACGCTTGCCAATGGCCGGAATCCTGACAGCCCAGATGTCATGAACATTCTGCTGAAGGCTTTCCTGCCGCCGGGCCGAGAGGAGCCGGATACCCAACGCAAACGGTAGAGCTGAGCCAAATCAGCACTGGCGTTTGGAATTGACCTGAGGAGCAGTACCATCCCTCAGGTCAGTTTGTTTTTGGGGAGTGCTCAAAAAGGTGAACATGGTGTTAACGGATCAGGCGATTTTAGCCCTCCATATCCACCCTGTTAGCCACTCCCCCTTTTGGGGTAAAGCACCTTCCTATGGTATTCTATCGGGCTTAATAAGCGCCGGGAGGAAGATAGAGACTTGGCGGTCTGAGGAGGGGCCTGATGACATCGTCTCTGACAATGAAATTTGGCGGTACCTCTGTTGGTAGCCCTGAGGCACTAACAAAGGTCGCTGACATTGTCCTAAGGTACTCAAAGGAACGGGAACGCCTCATTGTGGTTGTTTCGGCCATGAACGGCGTGACTGACGCACTGATCCGCGGCGCCCAGACGGCTGCTTCGGGCGATGACCAGACTTACCAATCAATCGTAGCTGAGTTGCATGTGCGGCATTACCAAGCCATAGACGAATTATTTACCTTTGACAGCGAGCGGGCCTCGCTGTCGGCACAGATAGATCGCTATCTGAATGATTTCTCCACTTTCTGCCACAGCGTCTATGTATTGGGGGAGGTCACACCCCGTGCAATGGATACAATCGCCTCGCTAGGGGAGCGCATCAATGCACGGATCGTGGCCGCACTGCTCCGCCAGCGGGGCGTGCCTAGCGAGGCAGTTGATGCAACCGAACTGATTGTCACAGATGCGACTTTTCAGAATGCAGTACCTCTGATGGAAGCTTCGCGGGTTAAGTGCGCAACACGACTTAGTCCGTTACTTGATCAGGGCATTATTCCTGTGGTAACTGGTTTCATTGGAGCTACCGAGGGCGGGATCACAACCACACTGGGGCGTGGAGGTAGCGACTTCAGTGCCGCAATTATTGGCGCTTGTATGGAGTCCAGTGAGGTATGGACTTGGACAGATGTGGACGGTGTCATGAGCGCCGACCCCCGCATAGTACCTGAGGCGCGGGTTATCCCTGAACTTTCCTACAACGAGGTAGCTGAACTGGCTTACTTTGGAGCTAAGGTGCTCCATCCACGCACCATACGTCCGGTCGTTGAAAATAATATCCCCTTGTGGGTCAAAAACACATTCAACCCAACGTGCCCCGGTACTCGCATTGCACGAACGCCGGAAGCTGTGCCGGGGACTGTAAAAGCTGTAACTGCCATCAAAGGGCTGAGTCTGGTCACCGTTGAGGGACGAGGGATGCTTGGTGTGCCCGGTATTGCGGCCCGTACCTTTTCAGCGGTAGCCAGCCAACAGGCCAGCGTGCTCATGATTACTCAGGCCTCTTCAGAGCAATCTATCAGCTTTGTCATTCCCACGGAGGCCGCTCCTTCTGTTATTCGGGCTATCGAGTCTGAGATGGCGCTTGAGTTAACCCGGCGTGATATTGAACGCGTCTGGTCTATGGATGACGTGGTGATCGTCACAGCGGTTGGAGCTGGTATGCGCACTACGCCGGGAATAGCAGTACGCATCTTTGGGGCGCTCAGCCAGGCCAACATTAATGTGATTGCGATGGCTCAGGGATCATCCGACTGTAGTGTCTCGCTGGTTGTGGCGGCTGAGGCGGCGGCGGAGGCTGTGCGGCAAATTCATAATCGGGTGATCCTTGGAGTGTGAGATGAAAAATTACGGGCGAACCTCTATCTATGAGTTCTTGGGCGACCGCGTTGTCTACCGCAACCTGTCGCCGCTTGATCCAACGTTGCCGTCATTGGCAGACATTTGCCGACTTGCGGGTCTGCCTGAAGGACTCATACCGCGCAAAAGCTCTCCTGAATACGCCCGTGTTGTCGCTGAGTTTCTACGGTGTGCCCGCAGAGCGGATGCCCCCGGCACTTCCATTGAAAGGTTGATCTATCTAGGTGACACACGGATGAATGACGGCACAGCCTTTGCCAATCTCTGCCGTGAGGGGGGCTGGCCCGGTCTGGCCTTTATTGGGGACGAGAAAGATAACCCTGCTCCTGTCGTGGTCACTGAATGGGAGGGGCAAACCATGTGTCTGGCAAACCATTGGAGCGCCCTCTATGAGCTGGATGAATTAGCCCGCCAGCGGGGATTTACTCTAGATGAGCATACTGCTGTTGTGATTGACCTTGATAAGACGGCGCTGGGGGCGCGGGGGCGAAACGATCATGTCATTGACCGGGCGCGTGTGCTGGCGCTGATGCGGACAGTCGAGGGTTTGCTGGGCGATGTCTTCGACCCGGAGGCTTTTCAAACTGCCTACGATCACCTCAACCGGCCTGAATACCATCCCTTCACAGCAGATAATCAGGACTACTTGGCCTATATCTGTCTGATCCTAGGCAGTGGCCAATATAGCCTGGAAACACTGCAAGCTGAGATAAAAAGCGGAGGATTAACCACCTTTGCTCAGTTCATTACCCAGGTGGATAGTCAGATAGACAGCTTGCCGGCTAACCTGCGTGATATACACACCAGCATATACGATTATGTGCGTCAGGGTGATCCTACGCCCTTCAAGTCTTTCCGCTACAATGAATACCGTGCGACTGCCGAGAGAATGGGCTGTCTGAGTGATGACACGCCCGCCTCGGAACTTCTCAAGGAGGAGCTGGTCATCACGCAGGAAGTACGCCAGCTAGTGCTGAGGTGGCGGGAACAGGGCGCTTTGCTTTTCGGGCTGTCCGATAAACCGGACGAGGCGGCTCTCCCTCCGCCTGATCTGGCCGCGCAGGGATACCAGCCGATCCATCGCATAGAGACCCATGCTTTAGGAGAATGAGCGGGATGTATCATTGCTGGTTGGAATGTCAACGCGGTTGCGGCCGCCGCTATTCCATCTATGAGGCGGTCTATCGCTGTGAGGACTGCGGCGGCTTATTGGATGTCCAACATGACATAGAAGCATTACGGGAGCGCGGCCCCTCCGAGTGGAAGGAGATCTTCGAGCGGCCCTCTGTAAGCGGCGTCTGGAACAAAAAGGACTGGGTTTGCCCCTCAATTGCCGACGAAAATATTGTCTCGCTGGGAGAAGGGAACTCTCCTCTGGTCAAGATAGAGCGGTTGTGCCGTGAGTTGGGGTTGCCGAGCCTATGGATCAAGCAATGCGGGATCAGCCACACCGGGTCTTTCAAGGACCTTGGCATGACCGTGCTTGTCTCCGTTGTCAAACAGATGGTTGCTGACGGGAGAGGGATCAAGGCTGTAGTCTGCGCCTCAACAGGTGATACATCAGCGGCACTGGCGGCTTACTGTGCTGTGGCAGGTATCCCGGCAGTAGTGTTCCTGCCGCGAAATAAGATTTCGACAGCCCAGTTGATCCAGCCGATAGCCAACGGCGCATTGGTGCTGGCGCTCGATACTGACTTTGATGGCTGTATGCGCATCGTGCAGGAGATTACAGCAGACAAGACCATCTATCTGGCTAACTCAATGAACCCATTGCGGATTGAAGGCCAGAAGACAGTGGCAATTGAGGTTGCCCAGCAATTAGGGTGGCAAGTCCCAGACTGGGTCGTCATTCCGGCAGGCAATCTGGGCAATGTGAGTGCGCTGGGGCGCGGGTTCTTGATGATGAAAGAACTGGGGCTGATTGATCAACTTCCGCGTATCGCCTGTGCGCAGGCGGCCAATGCCAACCCCTTCTACCTCAGCTTCCGGACGGGCTTCCAACATTATCAGCCAATCCCTGCACGGAAGACGCTCGCCAGCGCTATCCAGATTGGCGCGCCGGTCAGTTATGAGCGGGCGGTAAAGACAATCCAGGCTTTCGATGGCGTCGTTGAAGAGGCCTCTGAGGATGAGCTGGCCGACGCTGCCGCTCAGGCTGACCGAGCCGGCCTGTATTGTTGCCCTCAGACGGGAGTAGCGCTGGCGGCCCTGAGCAGGCTGAGGCAGAAGGGTGTAATCCAGCCGGAGCAACGAGTGGTAGTCATCTCAACCGCTCATGGGCTGAAGTTTACTTCCTTTAAGGAGGACTACCATATGGCTAGGATGGCAGGTCTAAACAGCCGCTATGCTAACCCTCCCTTAGAATTGCCGGCTGATGCCGCGGCTGTGCGGGAGGCTATCGAGCGCAGAGTAATGGCCTCGTAATGGAGAGAATGAATAGGGAGCAGGGAGCGGGCTGGAACATAAAGCAAAGCAGGGGAGCGATGCCCACTATCGCTCCCCTGTTCTGTGACCCGCCCAGGACTCGAACCTGGAACCAATTGATTAAGAGTCAACTGCTCTGCCAATTGAGCTAGCGGGCCAAGGACAATTTGCCGTACAAGGCTTTTACGAGCACTATTATAACGTACTGCTCCTTGACGTCAACAGTGCCAAAAGTGTCCACGGTGTTTTGAGCGAGGCAAGGACTAAGTATGTCATCCAGCAAGCGACTCAAGCGGAGAAGGTTTCTGCGCTCTCTCGTCCTAGGGTCTGGAGTGGCGCTGTGGAGTACCTGCATGCCGATCAAGCCCCTGTTGGCTGGGGAGAGGCAGAGGCAGTTTGACATCAACATAGAAGCATTGTGCCGAGAGGCCAGCCGCTGGTTCCGGATACAGCGCATCGTCGGGGTGTATCCTGTGCTTGATCAGGATATTGATCAGTGTCTGGTGGCACGGGTAGATGGCCGAGAACGGGCGATAGCGGTCAGGCGGGGAGCTGAGTGGCTTGTCAATGTACCTGTTGTTCAGGGCGCTTCTTCCTTTCACACTGCTGAGGAGCTAGAGCAGGCCAGAGGGGAATTAGCTCAGGCCGGCTATGGATATGCCCTCCGGCTTCAATCGGTCGCCTCCGGAAAACAGGGTATAGTTGGCATAGTACAGGCAGGGGGGATCGTCGCGAGGAACTGGAGAGGGGAGCTGGTCGAACTGCCCGCGCCGGATGGCTGTCGGGCTGAGGTACGCTGGCTGGGCAGGGCGTGGGTTGGCGGATTTGTTGATCCGCATGAAGGGTGGTCTCCGGCTGTGCCGTCTTACGTTGAGGGGAACGAATCCTCATTCGAGGGTGATCTGGCCATCACGGTAGATGACTGCAATGATCCGGCCATCATGAGAAGCTTCCTCGCAATAGCCGAGCGTTTGGGAGCAAGGATGACCTTTTTCCCAAACTCCCTGTACGTCAAGATGTATCCTGAGCTATGGGCCGACGTGCTAGGCAGACAGCATGAAATCGGCTACCATACCAGCTCGCACAGCAGGGGGGATTGGTCTGAGGAGTGGCTGGAGCAAGATTTCTCTGAGTTTGAGGAGGCGGTGCATAAGGCGGCAGGTAACGGCCAGTACCATATGAGGCTTGTGCGTCCTCCTTTTGGTCTGTTCGATCATGGGGGATGGCAAAGCTGGGCTGAGAGCAAGGGATTGACCACGGTCATGTGGGATCGCTCGGTTGGCCGCGATGCATGGCCATACACTATCACCAGCTACCTGGAACGGGAAGGCTCATTGATATTGCTTGCTCATACTCAGGCGCAGGATTTAGTCTGGTTTGAGAACAACGAAGACTTCCTTCATAGGCTGGCCGATCAGTATGCCCTCCGAACTGTGTCCGAGTCGTTGCTACGAAGGGGCATGCCGGTCAGGTGGGAGGGGCTGTCGGCAGGCTCAGCCCCTTGAGCACTCTCATCTCGGCAGGGCTAATGCCTTGCCCTGAAAATATACTAACAAGCAGGAGCGGCTATGTTTTCTGTGCAAAACGTGGTTGAGCGTCTGGCCCAGAATGTTGAGCGCGTGATCATTGGTAAGCGCCGGGAAGTCCTGCTCAGCCTGATAGGTCTTCTGTGCCAAGGGCACATTTTAATAGAAGATGTCCCTGGTGTGGGTAAGACGATGCTCGCTAAGGCCATCGCCCGTTCAATCGGGTGTAGTTTCAGCCGGATTCAGTTCACACCCGATATGCTGCCCAGCGATGTAACCGGGGTGTCCATCTTTAACCAGAAGACGCAGGGGTTTGAATTCCGCCCCGGCCCGATCATGGCCCAGATCGTGCTGGCGGATGAGATCAACCGTGCTACACCCAAGACTCAATCCGCCCTTCTGGAAGCTATGGAGGAGCGTCAAGTCACTGTAGATGGAACAACCTATCCGCTGGCACGTCCCTTCTTGGTACTGGCAACGCAGAACCCGATCGAGTATGAGGGCACCTTCCCTCTTCCGGAGGCCCAGCTTGATCGTTTCTTACTGCGTATCCGGCTGGGTTACCCTGCGCCAGCAGACGAGGTAGCTATGCTGGATGCCCAGCAATATGAACATCCTGTCACCCAGATCGAGCAGGTCGTGTCGGTTGAGGAGCTTTTACAAGCTCAGGAACAGATCAAAAATGTCTATCTAGATCGCCAGATCAAACGGTACATCGTCGAATTGGTGGGAGCGACCCGCAACCATGAGGATGTCTATCTAGGGGCCAGCCCGCGCGGAAGCCTGGCGCTTTATCGGGCCTGCCAAGCACGTGCGGCGCTTGTCGGTCGTGATCATGTCCTGCCGGATGATGTCAAGGAGCTGGCTGAGGCAGCTTTGGCTCATCGCATTATTGTCGGCCCAGCGGCACGTATTAAAGATGTCACAGCCGAAGGGATCGTTGCAGAAGCCCTGCGGCGCGTAGCGGTGCCCGGTGCGGCGCTCGGTTCGGGGCGCGGCTGACAATCAATATGGATCGGCGACGTGCGACTGTCTATTTGATTATCCTGATCAGCCTGCTGGCGGGGCTGATCACGGGTCGTCCCTTCTTTTTTAGTGTAGCTTATGCTTTTACTGCACTGCTCATCTTTTCCCTTCTATGGGCTTGGAGCGGCGTGAACTGGCTCCGGCTGACCCGGCAAACACGTGCGCGGCGTGCACAGGTAGGGCGGCATCTGGAGGAGTTTTTCTCCGTCAGAAACAGGAGTTTCCTCCCCAAGCTATGGCTGGAAATCTATGATCAATCCGACCTGCCGGGACATCGGGCCAGCCATGTTGTCAGCAACTTGCTTGGGCATCAGGAAACGTCATGGGGCGTCCGTACCCTGTGCGTGCGGCGCGGCGATTTTACTTTGGGGCCGCTCCGTGTGGTGGCAGGCGATCCATTTGGGCTGTTTCACGCCGAGCGTAAGATCAGCGCTACCTCAAGACTGGTAGTCTATCCGCCCACCTTCGATCTATTCGACTTTGCCTTACCAACAGGTCCTCTGCCCGGAGGGGACGCGGTCCGGCGAAGGACACACTACATCACGACCAATGCCTCTGGCGTGCGCGACTATGTACCTGGCGACAGCTTCAATCGGATTCACTGGCGAAGCACGGCCCGGAAGAATCGTCTGATTGTGAAGGAATTCGAGCTTGATCCGCTAGCCGATGTCTGGATCATGCTCGATGCTGAACGGACAGTCCATGCAGGGGAGTATGATCCCCTTGATGTTGAGGCTAACCGGGCGCTGTGGGAGGACAAAACACGGGTTGGTATCCCACCCACTACTGAAGAGTATGCAGTCGCTATTGCCGCCTCGCTGGCGAGATACTTTCTCCTGAAGGATCGCTCGGTCGGATTCTTTGCACAAGGCCAGCGCCGCGAGATGATCCAGGTTGACCGCGGCCCCCGCCAGTTGACCAAGATACTTGAGACGCTGGCTCTAATCAAGGCACGGGGAACAGTGCCATTGGAGCAGTTGCTCATCTTGGAAGGAGATCAACTGGGGCGTGGTGCTACGCTGGTAGTGGTTACCCCCTCAACCCGTGAAGGGTGGGTTACTGCCGCGCACCGGCTGTCGAGGCGCGGTATGCGCCTGATCGCTGTCCTTGTTGATCCGGAAGGATTTGGCGGGCGCGCCGGCATCAGGCAGGTTGCTATGCGCTTGGGGATGATCAACATCCCAGTCTACATCATCGGCAAAAATGACAACCCGCAGATAGCCCTGAGCCACCCGCGCATCTAGGACAGCCTGTCAATTTGTGCCCTCGACAGGCCCTGCTGACCAGCGAGAGTTTTGCATCCGCAAAGCTGTTACTAATGCCGCAATACCAAAGAGCAGAGAGATGACGAACAACACCCCGTAAGTAGTCCGTCCCAACAGCCACCCTGCAAATGTTGGCCCAAGGACTCCCAAGCTGGCGATAGCGTTGCCGGCTCCCATGTAAATGGTGCGCTGATCGGGCGGAGAGATTTCCAACATGTAGTTGACAAAGCCGAGCATCAGCAGATTCTCAGCTAACCCCATGCAGACATATACCCACACGTAGGCTCGACTCAACAAACCGGATAAGCTTGTACCATCCCCTTGTGTTGCAATCATGGCTAGTGCCAACAGAGGTGCTGTCAGAACCAACGCAGTACCGATCTGGATTACAAGCCGCGGCCCCCGCCGATCAGCCACCCGGCCTAGAAATAGACTCGCCAGCAATGTACCTATAGTTTGAGCTAATACGAATGTGCCGATTGTCCGTACAGGGAGGCGTAGTTCTGTCGTAGCGTAGAGCACGTAAAATGGAAAGGCCATTGTGCTCAGTGCAAACAACAGGCGGGCCAGCGTGATATGCCGTAGCCGCGAGTCTCCCTGCCAAATGTGGACAATATGCTTACCAAAGTCATGCCATGCAATCTGGCCATTAGTTGTCTCACCTTGCGAAGGAGGCGGCTCGTAGATGGCTGTAATGGCGGCAGTTGAAACTCCCAGAGCCAGCCCCCCGCCTATAAAGAGGAGGGCATAATTGTAAGGGAAGGAGGGGCCGTTTTCGCTGAGGATGCAGCGCACCAGTTGAGATGCACCAAAGACACCAACTGCCTTTACTACCTGCCAAATGGAGATGTACTGCCCTCGCTTCTCCGGAGGAATGGCCCGCCCCAGGATGTCCAGCCAAGCGACTGTTGCGAACGAATCTGCTACCACAAAGAAACTCATCCCGACAAATATGACAAGCAGGCTCAGCCAGGCGGGGGTAGCGCGGGTGAGTGCTATGACGATTCCGACGATCAGCACAACTGGACGACCAATCAGTGAGACGGTCACCAGCATAGGTTTCTTGCGCCGCTGGCGGGCCGCTAGATTCCCTGCCGGGAGCTGGGGCAGATTCCAGCCAAGCAGAAGAATGGTGATCAGCAGGCCGACCAATGTCATCGAGCCGCCCAGACGAGAAGCGAAGGCCGGTAGTACAGTGTTGATATTGAGAAGAGCCATCGCTACGTTGAAGGCAACATAGTCTGTGCCAAAAGCTACTAAATTCCGGAACTGCTTAGGATACTGGACAGTCACATTATCCTCGAAGTGTGATGGTGTGGGTCATAGCCGGCTTTTAGCCAGCCAGTGTTTCATAATGTCGCCTGAGTCCGCTGGCGGCCCTCTCCCATGTGAACCGCTTCGTCCGTGCCAGCCCCCTTTTGATCAGAGCGGAGCGCAGGTCATCATCCTCTAGAACGCGTCTGAGCGCCATAGTCAGTTCGTCTACGCTGTAGGGGTCAACCAGCAGGGCGGCATCAGCTACAACCTCTGGCAGAGAGGAGGTGTTCGAAGTGACAACTGGGACGCCGCAGGCCATTGCCTCCAATGGAGGCAAACCGAATCCTTCATAGAGTGAGGGGAAGGCAAAGGCTCTCGCTCCGCTGTACAAAGCGGGCAGGTCCTCATCAGGTACAAAACCCAGAAACAGTACCCGCTTTTGGAGGCCTAGCTTTTCAATCTGGGCGTACAGTGAGTCATCCAGCCAGCCCTTACCGCCCGCAATGACTATTTTAAGTTCAGGGAAGTCCAGCCGGCTGACTGCTTCTGCCAAACGGGCGTAGTTCTTGCGCGGCTGAACAGTGCCTACGCTGAAGATATAAGGAGCATCGCCAATCCCATAGCGCCTGCGTACGGCGTTGAGAGTCTCCTCATCCTTTACAGGACGGAAACAGGCATCTACGCCGCTGTAGAGCACGCTTATTTTTTCTGGCGGCGTATGGTAGAGAGTCATTAAATCTTGGCGGGTAGCCTCAGAGTCAGCCAGTATGTGATCAGCTCGCGCGACCGAGAAGGGAACAGCACGGTTGAGATAGGCCCGCAGGCGGGGGGTAGCTGTTTCTGGCGCAAGCACGAAGGATAGGTCGTGAACAGTCAGAAGAGTACGTACCCCTTTGCGGGTAGGCGGCAGGGTGAAATCAGTGGCATGAAGCAAAACAATTGGCCCTGTCCACCTTTCGATTGGGATCGGCAGGCGGGCGCGATGCCAGAGTCGTGCCAGCCACTCCTGACTGAGAGGGGATACCTTCCAGGTGAAGTTGGGGGCTGGAGGGTCAGGCAGAGTCTCCATGCGCCGGCCTGCAACGAACAGCCGGTAAGGGTTCTCCCTATCCTGTTGGGCGAGGGCCTTGATCAATTCGCGGGTGTACCGACCGATCCCCCCGCCTTGGAGCAAAGCGGCAGTGTATTCGATGGCTATCGGCCCGCTCATTGGATTTCCTCAAAACAATACCAGAGGCGGCTAGCTCGTGACGTCGTTGTAGGTCCAGTAACGGTTGACAAAGAAGTTCCAGAACATGACGATCACGACGGCCATAGCCCATGCCGTACTCTCACCCAGCCATGTGATAGTGCTGTCGCTAAGGCTGGGTATGATCTGATGCTCCAGTGTGCTGAATGGCCTGCTGAGTAGTTCCAAGATTGGGATGCGAATAAAAATACCCACCACGTTGACAACAAAGAAGGTAAAGAGCTGGGACAGCACCGGCTTAGAACGTGAGTCCGGGTAGGTCCAGTAGCGATTCCAGATAAAGTTGCTGGTTACAGCCAGTGTGAAGGCAATTGCACCGGCAACCCCCAGACCAGTTAGGGCCAGTCCGAAGGGCAGGTGAATGTTTACCCAATCGAGCCACCCCAGACGATTCAATCCGGTGAAAGACCCATAATCAATGAGCGCGCCAATAGCGCCCACAACGGCAAACTTGAGAAACCGTTCGACTTCTTTATTCCTCAACAGGGAGCGTACACGAGCAAGCAGGCCTGAGTGTGAGGAGTTAAGCATGCCGTCAGGAGAGGTCATGGAGTCTGTTGTGTCGCTCACTGGGGATATATTTCTCCTTGTTTGTCAAGCTTAATGTGCTTAGTATGCCCAGCATTGCACCTATATGAAGGTGTAGATTGGCGACATATAACTTATCTACCAACTGGTGCACGCTCAGATGTACCCATGCTCCCAGTAGTCCTGCCGCAAGGAGGCGTTGCCACCCCTCCGCGCGGCGTGTTGCAAGCCATGTCTGCCAGAGTATGCTACACCACAGCACGGTATAGGCCAGAAGCCCAATTATACCCGTTTCGGCCAGTAAGTTCAGGTAGATGTTATGGGCATGCCCAAGCGGTTGCGGCCAGTTGAGCAGGGCATAAGCCGGATAGACAGGCTCATAGTTACCAAGGCCTACCCCAACCAACAGATGATAGCGTGCCATCTCCTCTGCCGCCTGCCAGTGAGCAAGCCGCTCCAGCACAGCATAGTTAGCCGGGTTAATATCCACCCCCCGTACATCAAACACCTGAACAAGCTCGGTAAATCCAGTCAGGCGGGAACTGATTGCACTGGGCAGTAGATTGAAGCGAAGGGCAAGCATCCCGAAGAGCATTGCACCGCCTGCCAGCGCAGCCCCCGCCCACGTTCTGCGCGGCAGAGCCAGCAACAGTGCCAGCATGGCTACCCCAAAGCCCATCCATGCCCCGCGTGACCATGACATGATCAGGGCGGCAAATAGCAACCCGCCAAGCACTATTGATCCAAGCAAAGGGAGCAGGCGGTAATGGATGATCGCCTGGATCAAATCCCTGCCATGCCGCCGAGCCTGCCAAGCCGCCCGAAGAGGCCCCCGCCAGTACATCAATGCACCCAATGAGAGGGCTACAGCAATGGGAAGGATCAGCCCGATGAATCCCCCGTAGGGATTGGGTTGTTCAAACGTGCCGTAGGCGCGATAGAAGCGGTCGCCTAGGATGAGGAAATGTTCCGGCCCTTCTCCACGCAACCCAAACTGCCACACGCCGATCCCAGCTTGTAATGCGGCGGACAGCAGTAAGGAGCCGAGCACAAGCGGCCAGCGTCGTTTTTCTTCGTGATCAAGGATGATCCAGATGACCAGTAGAATCTCCACCCATTTGATCAATTCCTTAAGGGCATAGCCTATCGAGAGTGCACCAGGGAGGCTAAGACCGGCCGCACCGATAAAAATCAGCACAGGCAAGGTGAGCGGCGAATAAGGGATGCCAGGCCTGCGCCGCCGGACAGCATGGGCCAGCCACGAGGCTAGGGTAACAATCAACGCGAGCTGGCCAAGATCGAGGGGGAGTTCTGGAACAAAATAGTCGGTTAGCGGCTTGGTAGGGCCAAGCACTAGCGCAACACCCAGCCCTACCAACGGATCAATTGTAGTCAGAGTGATCAGGATTATCGTCACCAGGCCGATGAGGCACCAGCTTAGCGGAAAGTATGCCAGAGCCAATCCTACAGCAATAGCTGAGGCGATCAATAAGGCTTGCTTCCATAGGAGTAGCTCCCCATCTGGTTTGGCCCAGTTAAGATTAATCACTGCTCTCCATCTGCCTTCGGAAGTACTCAATGGTGCGTTGCAAGCCCTCACGGATGTCAACTGTTGGCTCCCAGCCAAGAATCCGCTTGGCCTTGCTAATGTCAGGACGGCGCGTCTGGGGATCACCCTGAATACGCATATCTGCTTGGATGATTGTCCCCGCCGTGTTGCCCGTCAGCTCGTTGATCAATTCAGCAAATTGCAAAATTGTCATCTCATGAGGGTTGCCGAGATTAACGGGTTCATTCTCATCTGACATCAGCAGGCGATATAGCCCCTCAATAAGATCATCCACATAGCAAAAACTGCGGGTCTGCAAGCCGTTGCCATGCACGGTGAGAGGCTCTCCGCGCAACGCCTGACCAACAAAGTTGGGCACAACCCGTCCGTCATCCAGACGCATACGAGGCCCGTAAGTGTTGAAGATACGAGCGATGCGCGTGTCTACACCGTGGTAACGGTGGTAAGCCATTGTCATCGCCTCAGCAAAACGTTTAGCCTCGTCATAGACGCCTCTTGGCCCGATGGGGTCTACATTCCCCCAATAGGTCTCTGGCTGGGGGTGCACCTGCGGGTCGCCGTATACCTCTGAGGTCGAGGCCAGCATAAAGCGTGCCCCTTTATCCTTAGCCAGCCCAAGTGCTTTATGTGTGCCCAAGGCTCCCACCTTGAGCGTCTGGATGGGGTATCTAAGGTAGTCTATAGGGCTGGCAGGAGAGGCGAAATGCAATACGGCGTCCAACTGCCCTTCGACGTAGATGTAGTTGGTAACGTCATGCTTGATGAAGAGAAATCGCTCATTGCCTGCTAGATGCTCGATGTTGCGTGTCGAGCCTGTCAGCAGGTTGTCCATGGCAATAACGGTATGCCCTTTTGAAAGCAGCTTGTCACACAGGTGTGAGCCTAGAAAGCCCGCCCCTCCTGTAATTAAAATGCGCACAGGTCTTCTACTCCATTCTCAGGCTTAGCTCGAAGTGTGGGGATTTTAGCCAGGACAGCCTTCTCACGCCATGTTCTCTACCTGACGTTTCAGTTCTGTTTCGAAGATGTTATACGCGGCCTGTCCATACAGACAGAAGATCACCAGCTCTAGAGTCGTAGCCACGTGGCGCAGATGCTCAATAGCCTGCGAGAGCATGACACGGGCGCACTCTTCGATTGGATAACCGAAAACCCCGGTTGAGATGGCTGGGAAGGCAATAGATTTCAAGCCGTGCTTTTCTGCCAAGGCGAGGCTGGCACGGGTAGCACTGGCTAATTTTTGTTCGGCCTGCGGATCAGTTCCGTATGGGCCAACAGCATGAATAACATAGCGGGCAGGCAGCCTGCCGCCGCCTGTGATCACAGCCTCTCCAACCGGGCATTCGCCGATCCGATCACATTCCTCTTGGATGGAAGGTCCCCCGCGTTGTCGGATCGCCCCTGCCACCCCGCTTCCTAGCAGGAGGAATTGATTAGCCGCGTTAACGATGGCATCAACCTTTAGCTCTGTGATGTCGCCTTCAACTAACCGGAGTGTCCGTCCGCTGATTATGGTCTCCATGCGCAGCCTCCTCACCTAACTGGTGCATCAGCCCCAGTGTCATGAAGAAGATAAAGGCCAAGTCAATCACAAAATGGACTTCATCAACCATCCCATGGGCGACAAATGCCGCCATGCCGCCCGCCAGCCCAACTGCCAGCGCCCTCGCGTCCGGGCTGAGTTCTTTCAAGCGTTGCTGTGTAGTCAGAGCCAAGCGCCAGAAGGCAACCTGTATCCAGATACCTGCCGCTAACCCCAGAATACCCAACCTGACCCAGTAATTGAGAAGGAAGTTGTGGGGCTGACTGAGATCAGGCTGTTGCCATGCGCTCGGCAGAATGTAACGCCCTCGATACTGGTATAGGAATTGGTCCAGCCCTACGCCGGTGAGGGGATGGTCACGCAGCATCCGCAATGTGCTCTGCCATAGTTGCAATCGGAAGAAACTGGAACTTGTACCGCCGCTGAAGTCAAAGAGGTTACTGAAGCGGGGCAACTGGGAGAGCGGAATGAGGGCCAGCACCTCCAGCAATATACCTATTCCGACAACAATCAACCCGGCCCGTCCGGCCCACAAAATGATGACCAAGCCTAATCCAGCCGGTAAGCCTAACAGTATCCCCCCACGCGAGGTTGTCAGGCCGACTGCAACCAGCATCAGTATACCGGCTGATCCATACAACCAGCGACGCCGATTATCCCTGCTGATTAGGACGATTGCGGCAGTAATCGGGAGCAGGCGTCCCATGAAGAGGGCGGCGTTATTGCATGTCCCAAACACACTCCGGAGGCAGACAAAGCCCTGAATGGCTGTTACATCGTTAGCAAACTGGTAGAAACCGTATAGGGCTACAATTGTGCCCGTCAGGATCAGCAGATCAACGATACGCCACCGCTCACGCCATGACAACGGCATGGTTCTCAGGACAAGGTACATAACAACCGGCTCAAGCACCATCTGACGCAGTTCAGTAATGGCCACCCCCACCAGTTCGGCCCAACTAAGCGAAATGATCGCCAACCCGACGAACAGTGTGACAGCCTTGTCAAGCCCCGTCATATGACCCCACAGGTCACGCGGGCTTGACCACCCCTTTTCGCGCCTCTCTGCGACGATGCGAATGCCCCACGCCAGCAAAGTCAACAGGCTGGTCACCTCGACCATACTGAAGGCTCGATCAAACAGGGGTCTAGGTAACAGATAGTAGGGGGTAAAGGCCATCATCAGCGCAAGCCCAATGCTGGGTCTGGCATAGATCAGCAGGAAGAGAATCACAAGGGCTATCAGCGTCAGCAGAAGCCATGGGGAGAAGTAGAATATGCCAGCCGTCAGGGCGGTGATCACCAATGAGGGGCCGTCGCCCATACGTCGTAACAGGTTAGGCAGGAGGCCTCCCCATGTCAGCGCCGCCCCTGCCCAGACAGCCAGTGCCGCTCCAGCCGAAAGCAGGAGATGGACGAACTCCCCTGTATGGGAGGACAGCCATTTGCCCGCCCCGTTGAGTGCGGCCATCCAAGCCAGTCTGCGCCCTACTCTGATCGCCAAGCCGGTCAGAGCGGTTGCCAGCACCAGAAGCCCTCCGGCCAGCCGGTCGTAACGGCCTGTATCTATCTTTGACCCAACCGCAAAGCCGACCAGCGCCCATTGGTCCCATCCGCGCTCTGCCTCGATATGGGCTGTGTGCGGACTGGAAGGGTCGAGGTTGTCTGCAATGACCAGCGTTTCGATATGAGGCATGTAATCCGGTGAGGTCAAGACAAGGTAGGCGCCTCGTTCATCCTGCGGTAACACAGAAGACGGCTGTCCATCCACCGTGACGTACAAGTAGGCGCGGTAGTTGTCACGTCGGACGATCACGGCCAAGCTGTCACCTACGAAAGGTACATCTACAACACTGTTACCGCTCTGGCTGAAATCCGCCCCCAGCTCCGAAAACTCCCACTCTCCGCTGTAACGGACTAGGTCGTTAGCCGCCGGATAGATACCCGGCCACAGAACGGTGTTAAAAAGGACGGCTTGGGACCGAATCACGTCGGCGGTTGGGGATAGAGTTCCGTCCTGTTGGCGCAATGCGAACCCCCAACGCGGGTCATCAGGGGGGGCGTTGGGTTGCCAATTCTCAAGGATCAGCGCCCCGGCCCATGGCCACTCAGTCAAAGCCCGCTGGTAGGCGGCCAGTGTCCAGGAAGCCTGTACCTCTAACGGGGTCTGCCCCCACAGTGAAGGACGGCCCTCCCAGCCGTTAGGCAGGGAGTTCCACCCAAAATGGCTGGCCCACAGCGGCTTACTGCTGTCTCCATGACGTTCCATCTCCTGTCGTAGCAAGAGAAAGCGCGAGAAATTGAGCAGATTGGCATCCACACGCCGATCATCCGGTCCACTGTCAAACCCATACGGCTTGCCCGCTACCCCGTCGAAGAAAGGAGCCGCTCCGTTCTCATATAGGGCGCGTAGATAAAGTACGTCACTGAGATTGTCAGGGCCGGCCTCAATGGTGGGCGCCAGACCGGCAGTCAGTACCAGCGCATCAGGGTCAGCGGCGTGGATGGCTGTATAGGCGGCCTCAAGCAGGGCGGCATACTCAACTGCGCTGGGTGTGCGTCCTCCCCATCCTGTGGAGAGATTAGGCTCATCCCAAATCTGATAAACGTCAATTTGATCCCCATACCGCCCAGCCAGTGCCGCCGCAAAAGCGCTAAAGGCATCCGGATTGTCCGGAGGTGCTGTCGGTTCTGGGGCCGCCCAGGCCGGCGAACGCCACAACACCGCCGCCAGCCGCAGGTTGCGTTTGCTTGTCTCGCGGACGATAGCATCATAGGCAACCCAGTCATACTGGCCGGGGCGCGATTCGATAGTATCCCATGCGAAGACTTGGCGTACCCACACAAATCCGGTCTGGGCGATCAAGTCGAGGTTTTCGGTCAATGCGTCTGGCCCGTATTGCGTCAGTTCGACATTGACACCCAAAACCGGCTGGCGGGGCGGCAGGCTACGATCAGGGATGCCGTCTAATGCCCCGCGCAGGCGAACCTGCCGGGCAGAGAGAACAGCTCCAGCCCCTAAGGCGCTTAGCAAAGCTCCTATTAGGAGCAGGATCGTTGTGAGGCGGCGTACAAGATCATCTTTCATGGCGCCCAGCGAGGACTACTGCTCAGCCCATCTTGGGTTAACTGCTGAGCCAACCCGGTGACTACATCAACCAAATACAGGTTGCCCTGATAGATCAACGCGATCTGGCGTCCATCCGGCGACCAAGCGGGGGGCCATGTGTCGCTGGGGCGCAGACCGGGCTTGTCTTCTGGCGGGAAGATCACCCTCCTGTTACTGCCGTCGCGATCCATTACTACAAGCCGGTATTGGCTGACCACACTGTTGAGGGGCTGGATGGCTTGAAAGAAGGCAAGACTAAACTCTAAGGGGGTGTCCTCAGCCCTGACCGTTGGAGAGAACTGGGGGTTAGCCCACATGCCTGCCTGCGAAACCACATCCACTGTATACCCCCCTCGAAAAGGGGCGATGGTCAAGTTAAATACTGGGCTGTCCTCCGGCGCTTCTGCCCCGACCGGAGGCCCGTGTGAAGTCGTGGCGAGCATCTGCCCGTCTGGAGACCAGCTCAGGCTGGGCCGCCAGACAAAATCATAGGCATTACGTGGCGCAAAAGAGAGAAGCGTGAGGCGCTCGTAAGCGTCAAGCAGAGATGCGGGATAGGTTGCTTCTTCAGGTGTGGGCGTAATCTCTTCGCTGTCTCCCTCCGAGCCTGAGGGCATTGGCAGAAGTACTCCGACTGCATCAGGTTGTGCCCAGCCAATGGTTACCCCATCGGGCGAGAAGGCAAAAGAAGTCCCATACCAGCCGTAGATACCGCCGCTGGAAGGCTCAAGCAGGAGAGTCTCACGTGTCACAGCACCGTTGGCGCTGATCTGGGCATACCACAGGTCATTATTGGCCTGCCAGCCGGGGAAACTCAGACGAGGCTCGGCAGTTGAGTAGATGATGGCGCGCTCCGAGCCGGGTACCCAGTCTGCATAGAGGATATTATCGAGATCAAGGCGAACCGGCTCGCTGGCAGGGTCAGTTGTATCAAAGATGACCCATAGCGTGTTGAACGGCCCCTGCCCGGCTGGCGTGCTTTGAGGCGATGCAGTTGCCAGTCCCCCCTGCTCGGCTGAAGCTTGGGTCAGGGAGCGTGTAAAGAGCAGTCTTTTGCCATCCGGAGAGAGCTGGAAAACACGCCCGTCAAGGCCCCCGTCCAGAGTCAAGGGGCGCCGGTTGGCGCTGTTCTGGCGCATGATCCAAGCATTACCGCCAGAGATATAAACCAGCGTGCCGTTGACTGTGACGGTAGGTAGTGCTCCTTGACTGCCCACCATGATTACCTCGTTCTGCGGAGGTGTGATTAAGACGCGCCGGACTTCACTGCGTGAAACCTCATTTCCATCCTGATAAATGATACGATAGGTAACTTCAGCTACCCCATTCACACCGGCCTGCAGCAGACGGCTCTCGCCGGCTGGTAGACTATCGTTCAGAGTAGTTAGGCGCTCAAAGGGAACAACTTCCTGTACTACTGTGATCTCTTCGGTCACACGCACGACTGTGATGGTCATGCCATCGAGGACGCGGGTATAGCCGGGCGGGTTAACCTGATCAAGCTCGCTCAGCGTAATGCCAGTCTGCCTCAGCACGTCATCAACGGTAGCCGCTGGACTGGCCATGACCACTCGTGAAGAGCCGTCAGCCACAACAGTCACCATTAGACTGTCTGTATTGGCGACTCCGCAGCCAGTCAGTGCCAGCAATGATACAAATGGAGCTAGCAGTAAGAGTGTAAACAGCCTCTGCATGGGAGCGAATGTATCACGGCCCGAAGTGGACAGCAAATAACTCTCTCCACTTCGGGCCGCATGCTTCTAGCTTCTAGCCCCACACAATGATGATCAACTCACGGGGGCCGTGGACGCCCAGTGTGAGGGTCTGCTCAATATCGGCAGTGCGGCTTGGGCCGCTGATAAAAACCAAATTACTGCTCTCGCGGACATGCGCAGAGGCCCCTCCCTGTGCATCAAGCTTCTCAAAATAACTGCGCATGTCGGGCAGGATGCGTTCGGCGGGCAACAACGCAACATGGGTGGGGGGAAGCAAAGAAGCGAGCTGTGAACGCCTTGCACCACTCCGTACGATAATCGTTCCTGTATCAGCCAGCCCAGCTTCTGCCCCTGTCAGACCTGCGGGGATGTTCGCCAACTCAGATGGAGAGCCGCTGTGAGCTACTTCTATGCCAGCTCGGCTAAGCCCTTCTGGAAGCCCTTCACAGCCTATCTCGTCCCATTCCCATGCGAACAGGCGTTGCCAGCCTCGTTCCTGACATAGTGATATAACGCTCTCAACGGCCTCACGCGCTGTAGCAACCCGTAGCACGCGGCCAGAGAGCTTTTCGACTTCAGTGATGAACTCATCTACGCCGCCCGAAGAGCGAGGCACAGCAAGGGAGGGGTGCTCCGGACTGGAGGCGGGAAGCAGTGCGGTTTTTACCGCTGTACGGATGGTATGAAGAATATGTCCACGTGAATCAGCCATTGGATTGGCGCTCCTTCCAGCGGGCTTGGAATGTCTTGCGGTTGAATGGCGGAAAGAAGCGGTAACGTGTCCAAGCACTCAGGGGACCTGGCAGTTGCCCTTTGAACCAGCCGCCGCCGGTCAGGCGTGTAAACAGGGCGCCCAGACGCTCTGCCAGTTGGAAACGCCCTGGCGAACCGGCCATGAACGCATAGGCTTTCATGCCAAGGGTAACCCAAACAGGGGAGCGGCCTTGCCGAACCGTTTCGCGGCGAAGACGCAGTAGAAGTGTAGGAAAGTCAATCCGCACGGGGCAGACATCCTGACAGGCGCCGCACAGCGTGCTGGCATGAGGAAGCTCTGCAAAGGCCGGTATCCCGCCCAGAATGGGTGAGATCACTGAGCCAACCGGCCCCGGGTAAACACTGCCGTATGCATGCCCTCCAATGTTCCGATAGACCGGGCAGACGTTCAGGCAGGCTCCACAGCGAATACAGTATAGAATCTCGGCCATCTCGCCTGCCAAGGCTCGTGTGCGCCCGTTATCTACAATTACAATATGCAGCTCCTCCGGGCCGTGTGGCTCATTGGCACGGCGGGGGCCTGTGATCAGGGAAGTGTAGACCGTCAGCTTCTGGCCGGTCGCACTACGGGCTAGGAGCTGTAACATGACAGAGAGGTCGCTTAAGGTAGGAACAATCCGTTCCAGACCCATCAGTGCCACATGTACGCGCGGTAGCGAGGTGATCATCCGCCCGTTGCCTTCGTTAGTGGCGAGGCAGATCGTTCCAGTCTCGGCCACAGCGAAGTTACAGCCGCTGATGCCCATATCGGCGCTCAGGTAGACTTCACGCAATTTCTCCCGCGCGATGCTATTTAACTCACTGATGACGTCGGTGTAAGGCACGCCAAGTTTGCTGGCGAAGACTTTCCCTACCTCTTGACGGGTCAGGTGGAGCACAGGCACAATGATGTGCGAAGGGTGTTCACCTGCAAGCTGAGCGATGAACTCGCCCAGGTCCGTTTCAATCACTTCGAGGCCGGCGCCCTCTAGAGCCTTGTTCAGGCCAATTTCCTCGCTGATCATGCTCTTAGACTTGGCAATGCGCTTGGCGCCTGTTTTCTGAGCGATGTCGAGGACAATCTGCCGGGCCTCAGCGGCATCGCGTGCCCAGTGCACCTGTCCCCCTAAGGCCTGGACGGCGGCCTCAAATTGAGTCAGGTATTTGTCTAGGTTAGCAATGGTGTGCGCCCGAATAGCACGGGCCAAGTCGCGGGTTGCCTCTGCGTCAGGCAGGCTTCGTAATGCTGTGAGGCGCTGATCATAGAAGCGGACGGTAGCACGTCTGACTGCCGCCACCCGTTCGGCGTTCTCAAACGCCTTGGAAACGCGGGCATGAAAGGGCTGTTGTGAAGTTTGTAGGCTCATGCTTTGAGTCCCTCCGCAAGGAGCTGTGCAATATGCATGGCTTTCATTCGGCTATGGCGCTTGCGCAGGCCTCCCTCAATGTGCATCAAGCAACTGATGTCGCAACCGACTACCATGTCAGCGCCTGTTTCCTCGAAGGCGTCCAATCGGTCGGCCAACATGGCGCCGCTAATGTCTCCCATTTTGACAGCGAACATGCCGCCAAACCCGCAACAGGTGGCAGGTTGACGCTGTTCGAGAACTCTTAGGCCGCGCACCGCCGATAGGAGCGCCCTTGGCTGGCGGTCAACATGCATTCCGCGCAAAGTATGACAGGAAGGATGATAAACGACGCTGGCCTCATAGTGAGCGCCGAGATCGGTGACGCCCAGATGATCTACAAGGTACTGGGTGAACTCGACGACGCGCCCGGCCAGTGCTTGGGCGCGCGGTCCATACTCCGGGTCTCCCTGAAACAGAACCGGGTAGTAGTGGGCGATCATAGAGGCACATGAACCAGAGGCCATCAGAACCGGCTCATCCGAATCACCAAACAGGTCAATTGTATGGCGGGCCAACACACGCGCCTCATCCCAGTAGCCGGCGTTGAACCCCGGTTGCCCGCAACAGGTCTGGCCGGATGGGACGCGTACATGCACCCCCTGCTTATTCAGGATGTCAACCGCCGCCTGAGCGACATCTGGGAAGAGGGTATCGAGCAAACAAGTAATAAACAGGCTTACAGTGCGAGGTGTATCAGGCATAGGAAGTACCTCTCTAGAGTCATGAGCCAGGGGCTACCATTCAGGTATGGCAACCCGTTATATGTACGTAAGTTGTCAAGGCATTAGCAACACGTCGCGGATGATTGGCATGGCCCAGTCAATGGTGGGCTTATCAATGATCAGTGGAGGTGCGAAGCGGATGACATCCCGGTGTGTCTCCTTCGCCAGGATGCCCCTCTTTTGCAACTCCTCGCAGAATCGGCGTCCTCCACCAGCCTCAGGCTTCAGCACGACACCGTTTAGCAGCCCCTTGCCCCGGACGTGATCTATGTGAGGGCTGTTGATCTCTTGCAGACAGTCGCGGAAGTACTGCCCCATCTGAGCGGCATTCTCGACCAGGCCTTCCTCAATAATAACCTTCAATGCCGCTCGTGCGACCGCCGCGGCTAGCGGGTTACCGCCAAAGGTAGAGCCGTGATCGCCGGGCTGAAACACTCCTAGCACTGCCCGCGAGGCTACTACTACAGAAACGGGATATACGCCGCCGCCAAGTGCCTTGCCAAGCACTAGTACATCGGGGCGCACATTTTCGTGATCGCAGGCAAATAGTTTGCCAGTGCGGCCTAAGCCAGTCTGGATTTCGTCGGCAATAAACAGGACGTTGTGTTTGTCACACAACTGGCGGATGCCGCGCAGATAACCGTCCGGGGGGACAACTACGCCTGCCTCGCCTTGAATCGGCTCGATCAGCACAGCGGCAGTGTGGGGGGTAATTGCCTTCTCGATGGCCTGTGCGTCACCATAAGGCACCATGACAAAGCCCGGCGTGTATGGCCCAAAGCCGTCTCGGTACTGCGGCTCAGACGAGAAAGAGATGATAGTAGTCGTCCGCCCGTGAAAATTGCCTTCAGCCACGATGATCTCGGCCTGATCGCGGGGAACGCCTTTGACGGTATAGGCCCATTTGCGGGCGGCCTTGATAGCCGTCTCAACTGCCTCTGCGCCGGTATTCATGGGGAGCGCCATTTCATAGCCAGTCAAGTCGAGCAGTTCTTGGTAGAAGAGAGGGAGCTGGTCGTTGCGGAAGGCACGTGAGGTTAGCGCTAGACGGCTAGCCTGCTCTGTCAGGGCCTGAATAATGCGGGGGTGGGAATGTCCCTGATTGACTGCCGAGTAGGAACTCAGGCAGTCCAAGTATCTGTTGCCTTCTACGTCATACAGCCACACACCCTCCCCCCGCGTACAGACAACGTCGAGAGGATGATAATTGTGCGCGCCAAGAGCCTCCTCGATTTCAATCAGAGCCTTGGCGTTTAGGAGGTTTTTGGCTTCCATAGGGGGTTACCTTTACGGTTATATCTTGCCTAATAACCAGAGCATCAGGCCTTTCTGTGCATGCAAGCGGTTCTCGGCCTGATCGAAGATGACAGAATCCGGGTGGTATAGGATGGTTTCGTTAACTTCATAACCCTTATGAGCAGGCAGGCAATGCATGATCAGCGTACGCCGGCCAGAGAGCTTGACCAGTTCCTCATTGACTTGATAGGGCTTGAACTTAGCGATCCGGCGTTCCTTCTCTTCAGCATAGGCAGGATTGCTGAAGTGTTCCATGTTAATCCATGTGTCGGTGTAAACTACATCAGCATCCTTCATGGCGCTGACCGGATCGTCTGTCTCTTCATACTGGCCGCTGGCCCGTAGAATGGCGAGCTGTTCCTCGTCAATTGCCGGCGGATCAAACTCCAGTACACACAACACAAAGTGTGCGCCAGCATACACGCTTGCCATCGAGAGCGAGTTGCTGACGTTGTTGGCGATCCCCATATAGACGATCTTGACGCCTTTGGTCGTGCCCAACTTTTCTTTGACTGTCATAAGGTCAGTAAGAGCCTGTGCCGGGTGATAGCGATCATCACAGCCATTGATGACAGGTACTTCTGATCCTTCGGCCAACGCTACCAGATCACGGTTGTACATCATGCGCGCCATGATCAAGTCGGCATAGCGCGAAATCACCTTGCCCTCATCGGCTATGTCGGCAATCCCCATCTGGGTGTGTTGGGTTTGAGCAAAGATAGCATGGCCGCCCAGTTGGGTCATGCCTACCTCGAACGAGAAACGAGTGCGCGTTGAAGTTTTCTGGAAGATCATGGCTAGGGTTTTGCCCTTCAACGCGTCGCTCCAAGGTTCGGGGTTCTTCTTAATCTCAATGGACTTATCAATGATCAGATTGAACGCCTCAGCAGAGATGTCACGGACGCGTAAAAAATCGGTCATAGCGAATCCTTTGAGGGCTACGCCAGCCAGTCGCATGTGCTTCTGGCTGGCAAGTGTACGTCACATATTCCCTATTATATCCGACGCGGCTGGATTAGGGCGATTCAGGGAACGATGATCTGGTAGAGTGCTCCTCCGGCGAGATCAAGGATGTAAAGTTCTCCGGCCTCATCTTCCCCAAATGAACTCGGATTGATCCCTGTCTGCCCCAAAACGGCAGTCTCCCAACTACCATTTGCGGCCTGTGTCGTTCCCCAGAGAGTGCCGGTACAATAGTCACTAAACAGATAAACTCCGTTCAGTGCCGGGAATTGTTGCCCTCGATAGACATACCCCCCGGTTACCGAGCACCCCGCCGAATGGTCATATTCAGCCACAGGGAGGGTCAGTCCTTCCACGCTGCATGAACCTCTGCCATAACAGTGGAATCCTTCCATAATCGGCCAGCCATAGTTCTCTCCCCCGTCACTTCCTGCCGGCTGGAAGTTGATCTCCTCGTAAATATTCTGCCCCACATCGGCAATGTAGAGGTCACCCGTGAGACGGTCAAAAGAGAAACGCCAGGGGTTACGCAACCCCAAAGCCCATATCTCCGGACGTGTACTGGAAACAACCGCAAAAGGGTTATCCGGTGGTATCGCATACGGCAGTTCGTCTACATTGACCCTCAGCATCTTGCCAAGCAGTGATTGGCGATTTTGGCCATTTCCGAATGTATCGCCAGCTCCGCCGCCATCTCCCATTCCAATGTAGAGATAGCCATCCGGCCCAAATACCAGATTGCCCCCATTATGGTTGCGTGCTGGTTGATCTATGACCAGTACGATCACCTCGCTGTCCGGCTCAGCACGATTAGGGTCAGTGGGCGAAACCGAAAAACGTGAGATAACTGTATTCCCTTGCCGATTGGTGTAGTTGACGAAGAAGAAGCCGTTGCTGGCATAGTTGGGATGAAAGGCGAGGCCCAATAGCCCCTGCTCGCTGGCCGACGATCCTACTCGGCTGGTGATGTTAAGGAAGGGCGGATCGAGCAGGGTGCCATCCCGAAGGATGCGGATCGTACCTCGCTTCTCGACGATGAACAAACGCCCGCTTCCGTCATCGGCGTTGGCGAGGCCGGTCGGCATAGCAAGGCCCTCAGTGACCAGCATCAACTCAACCCTGAGGGCGGCCAGCTCTGGAGCTGGCTGTGTTATTGTGGGTTCAGATGATGGATTAGCTTCTTGTGTAGTGGTAGGTATTGCCGCTGTGGACGGTGTGGCACTTGGCATGATAGTGGCTGGCGGAATAGTAACCTGGGTGGGAATAGGTTGTGGCTGTGGAGTCCCGCAGGCGCCCAGTAGAGTGGTCATCAAGGCAATCAACAGGACCGGCAATGATTTATAGGACATGCTGTTTGTAACCTTTTAACGAATCAAGGGTTTGGAAGCCCTATATTGGTGTGGATACGACAGAGTGATCATACAGATTGCAATGACCCAAAACAACGGGGCGGCTGAACAGATAATGCTATCTGCACTTATATCCAGATTCGATGCTGGCAGTCATACCAAATGGAATATATACTAGCCAGCAGGCTTCCAAACATCCTGCTGAAGAGATTTTAGACTCGCCGCTATGACCTTCGAATGGTTTGCTTTTCAAAGTATGCCCTCTATAGCGCCTAGTGTGTCTATAGCAGGGTATCTTGTCACACTGCTCTACGCTGGGCTGGCTGTGGCTGTCCTGGTTCATGATCGCAAGCACCTGTTGGGATTGTCTCTACGCCGATGGGGGGGATTGGCCGTCCTGCTGGTGATTGCTCCGTTTTCGGCAGGACTTTTCGCCCTGCGTATCCATCCCGGTACTGGCGGATGGATAGGGCAACTGCTCTTCTCTACTAACTTAATCTTAGCGCCGTTAGGACTATTGCCAGTCACTGTGGCGGCCCTTTGGCTAGGACGGGTGCCTGCCTTACTGGTAGGGCTGTCCACTGGGCTGGCGTGGGCCTTATTTGACACAGGACGCCCAACCCAGCCCTTCGAAATTGCCCTGCTGGCTGTTGCAATGAGCACCTTTCTTAACCAGCGTTATAAGGGCATGATAGGGCGCTGGTTACGTCAGCCGCTGGTTGCGGCAACGGCGGCGGCATTAGGGGCAGGCTGGCCTCTTGCCTTGATCGGGATTTTTGCTGTCAATTCTGGCGCACTGCTGGCCAGTCTCGAACAGACTCTCGCCGCTGTCGTTCCGGTTCTTGTAGCCAACATGGGCGGTGCGCTGGTCGCTGGCGTTCTTCTTCAGATAGTCGTTGCCCGCTGGCCGCACACTCACCCTGTGCGAGACAAAGACCTTCAGACGCCGCCATGGGGACTCCATCTCAGATGGCGGGTGCTGTATGCTTCGGCTCCGCTGGTCGTGCTCGCTATTGTGATCCTGATCGGGGCTGTAGCATGGACCTCTTACCACGTGGCGACCCGGCTGGTAGTTGATCAGATGGCCCGTGACGCCGCCAACGCCGGCAATCAGGTTCCCTTCTTCATTCAGGTAGGGCGCAGTCTGATACGTAACCTGTCACAGGATAGACGGCTGCTGTCTGCTGAGAGTGAGACCCGGCAGGGATACCTCTCAGAAGGTTTGAGGGCTGTGCCATTCTTTGAACAGCTCATTTATTTCGACGCTAATCAGCGCCCCATCAACGCCTACCCTCAGACCGACCTTGAGGCTTTGAACATCACGGCTGAAGAGGCTAGCCGCGTGCTTTTCGCGTTGGAGGGAGGCATCCCCGCTGACGTAGTCACCATCTACACACAAGACTCAGATGAAGCAGTCGTCATGAGTTTCATTGCCCCAGTCATTCCACCAGGAAGCCAGCGGCCTGTGGGCGCACTCTTAGGGCGCACTGTGCTTGCCACTAACCCTATCCTTGCGCCGGTCGTGGAGATACTGCGGGCAGGGTTTGTGGGTGCAGGCGAGGGGCTGATCGTGGATGATCAGAACCGTATCTTGTTGTACCCTGCTCATCCTGAGTTTCAGCAAGAGACATTTGTGCTGGGTACTGCCTCCGAAGTCGGGGGTAGTTCAGGCGCAGGACAAGCCTTTCGCCAGAGCCAGCCTGATGGGACCCGGCGCCTGATCTATATTCTGCCCATCACAGGCCGCTCGGATTGGTCTGTGGTGGTCATCGTGCCCAATCAAGTTGCTCTTGCCCTCTCGGTGCAGATCGCGTTTCCTACGCTCCTGTTGTTGATTGTCTTGATAGCCTTAGGTCTGATGATGGTGGTACAGGTAGTACGTCGGATCACAGTGCCCATTGAGGGACTTCTGGATGCCGCCGTTCAAATTGCTGAGGGGCAGTTTGACCTTCCGCTTACCATTAACACAGAAGATGAGGTGGGCCGACTTGGACGCGCTTTTGAGCAGATGCGCCTCAAACTCAAGAAGCGGCTGGGGGAACAGGAGCGCCTGTTGAGTGTGAGCCGGAGTGTCTCCTCGAGCCTTGAACTATTCCGGGCTATGCCTCCTATCCTGAGCGCCGCCCTCGACGTTACAGACGCTGTTGGTGTGCGTGTTGTATTGCAGGGTACGGCTGAGAGGCCCGTTCAGACTTATGCCGCTGGGAGAGCGGCATCTGTAATGGCTGGATTGGACGCCCAACTGCTGAGTCTTGTTGAGCAACAGGGTACAGTGGTCATTAGCCAGCTCTGGCGGGCCGCCGGATCGCTGGATATCACAGCCGTCTTGCCGCATATTCAGGCCCTTGTGGCCTTGCCGCTACGCAGTGACACTTCTTTCCATGGCATCCTGTGGCTTGCTTATGAGAGCGAACATGTGTTTGAACAGACTGAAATGAACTTCCTCTCCACACTGGCGGGTCAGGCGGCTATTGCAGTAGCCAATGCGCGCCTGTTCGCTGATGCGGAAGAAGGGCGGCGGCAACTAGAGGCCGTCCTTGAGAGCACTGCTGACGGCATGATCGTTGTAGACAATAAAGGCCGGGTCGTCTTAATGAACCCGGCGGCTGAGAAACACTTCAATATCCGTATCGAGCAGGCAAGGGGGCATGATGCGTCGCAGGTTATTGGTGTGCCGGAATTGGCACGCCTCCTGACCGACCTGAAAGAGCCAGCCGGCGTAATTGAATTACCGGGCCATCGAGGGGCGACGCTGTTGGCCAATACATCAACCATTGTCAGCCATACTGGGACAATTGCAGGGCGGGTAGCTGTTTTGCGGGACATCACTGCCTTGAAAGAGCTGGACAACATCAAGACAGTCTTTTTGCGGATGGTGTCACATGATCTGCGTTCACCGCTTACCTACATGCGCGGCTACCTCTCCATGCTCCCCATCAGCGGTGATCTCAACGAGCGTCAGCGTGAGGCATTAACTAAGATCAACAGCGGGATCGAGCATATTTCGGATATGACTGAGCGGTTGACCCACCTCAGCCGCCTTCAGTTTGGTGATGAGGCTGAGCTAGAGTTCTCGCTGGTTGATGTAGAGGAAATGATCCGCGAGGTGTACCTAGAGTACGCTGATCTCGCTCGGCAAAAAAACATCACCTTGACAGCAGAGGCGGAGCAAGAATTGCCGTTGCTGATGGCTGACGCTATGCTCTATCGTCAGGCAATTGCTAATCTGGTCAATAACGCTCTTAAGTATACTCCCGATGGCGGCCAAGTCATGATGCGTGCTGTGAAAGATGGTGAGCACCGGATCAAGGTTTCTGTTAAGGATAATGGTATTGGTATTCGGGAGGAAGATCAGCCCCGTCTATTTGAGGCTTTCTACCGTGTCCCCCAGCGAGTTGGAGAGCCTCCTCGCCCGCGCGGAACAGGCTTGGGGCTGGCGCTGGTCAAAGCCATTGCTGAGGCGCATGGCGGTGAGGTGAGTGTCCAGAGCGAGTTTGGTGTAGGGAGCACATTCTCGATCACATTGCCTGTGCGAGAGCCTGAAGAGATGTGAACGTATTCCGCCTTGTTGGGGTAAAATCACAGGCCGGCGACAAACAGCGCCGGTTTACTGTTTACAGGAGCCTGCCTCAAATGCCCATTCATGTTTTGCCGCCTGAAGTGGCCAGTCAGATTGCGGCTGGGGAAGTGATTGAGCGTCCGGCATCGGTCGTCAAGGAATTGATCGAGAACGCCCTCGATGCTGGAGCACAGACAATCTCGGTTGAATTGACGGATGGGGGGCGCAGGCTTATCCGTGTGTCTGACAATGGCTGTGGCATCCCGGCTGATGAGGTTGAGCTGGCCTTTCATCGCTACGCCACCAGCAAGCTGGCTAAGGTCGAGGACTTGGAACGTATAGCCACACTCGGCTTCCGGGGTGAGGCGTTGGCCTCAATCGCCTCAGTCAGCTATCTGACAGTAGTCACCCGCGCTGTGGGCGAGTCTATGGGAACGAGGCTCCGCTTAGAAGGCGGTCGGGCTGTCAGCCGTGAGGCGGTTGGTGCGCCGCAGGGAACGGTAGTCACAGTGGAGAACCTCTTCTTCAATGTGCCGGCTCGACTCAAGTTCTTAAAGAAAGAAACAACCGAACGCCAGCTTGTGAACGCGCTGGTCAGCCGGTATGGGCTGGCTTATCCGGGGGTACGGTTTGTGCTTTCGCAGGGGGGGCAAGAAGTCCTCCATACTACTGGAAGCGGCAACCTGCGCGATGCGCTGATCCAGACTTACGGCATCGAGGTTGCCTCACAAATGCTGGAGATTCCGCCTCTGCCCGATGAAGCGTTGCGGCAGGACCTGCCTGCTATCAAGATTAACGGCTTTGTAGGCCTCCCCAGCCTCAACCGTTCAAATCGCAACTCGATCACGCTGTTCGTCAATGGGCGATGGATTCAGGATGCCAGCCTGATCTATGCAGTGATACAGGCTTACCACACCATGCTCATGACGGGACGCTACCCTGTGGCCATGATCTTAATCACGTTGCCGCCGGAAGAAGTGGACGTCAATGTTCATCCTACTAAGGCCCAGGTGCGCTTTCGCAACCCGGAGGCAGTCTTCAGTGCCCTCCAACGAACTGTGCGGAGCGTGCTGGTCGAGCAGGCCCCGCCCCCGCCGGTACGGAGTGAGTTTGTGTGGGGTTCGCCCGAATGGGCAATCCGGCGTGAAAGACTGGCCCAGGTCACAGGGGAGCGCATGGGTCAGCTTGGGCTTGGCATGGAAGGAGAAGGGAGCGGACAACATACCCGGCAATACCCGCCGAGTGAAGTGTCGGAGCACTCGCACTCTGCTTCTGAAAAAGAGCGAGGACGTACCTTGCCCATGTTGCGCGTTGTAGGACAGGTTGGGGCAACCTACATTGTGGCTGAAGGGCCGCGCGGCCTGTATTTGATTGATCAGCATGCCGCACATGAACGCATTCTGTATGAGCAATTCATGGGCGAACGTGCCCAGCGCGGCGTTGTCTCACAGGATTTGCTTCAGGCTGTCACGATTGAGCTATTGCCAGAACAAATGGCTCTGGTCGAGGAGAATCTCCAAACACTCCATTCAGTTGGTTTTGGTGTCGAGGTTTTTGGCCGGAATACCATCCGATTACAGGCCGTTCCCGCTCTGGTCGCACAAGGCGATCCGGCAGAGACATTTCTAGCGGCTCTGGGTGAAATCGAATGCGGCCGGATGCCCGTGGATACTACTGCTGAAGAGCGATTGATCGCGCGGGTCTGCAAGCAGGTTGCTGTTAAGGCTGGGCAGGTGTTGAGCTACGCTGAGATGGAGGCTCTCGTCAGGCAACTGGAGCGTTGCCGTTCGCCGCAGTCATGCCCTCATGGGCGTCCAACCATGCTTCACCTTTCAGCGGAACAGCTTGCAAAGGAGTTTGGACGCTTGGGGGCTGTCTGATCGGTTGCGGACTATGGCCCCCAGGTGAAGACCTGCGGAGTGCCCGCCCCGCTGATCACGGGCGCGTCAGGAGTGTTCCCCCTGACGATCACCACATACCACTCGAACTGCACAGAGCGTCCTACCCCCGGCTGGAACGAATTGGGCAGACGAAAGGCGTTGCTCCGTGTCACAAAGCGGCTTTCTTCGCCCGTGCTGCGATTCCGAAGCACCAGCAAATAAGACTCGTTTGCTTGTAACATATGGATAGCCGCCCATTCGAGTACAACGCTCCGATTGCGGGGGATCGTCTCGCCGTTGGCTGGCGCAAGCGGTGAGGGCGGTTCTAGCGTCGGTGTGGGGGTTGCCGTCGAGTTCGGTCCCCCTGTTGGTGTGAGGGTAGGGGTTAAAGTTACAAGAATCGGGACTTTGAGTTCCTGATTGGGGTAGATAATGTCGTTTACAAGACCATTAGCCCGCCTGATGGCATCGGCGGTCGAGTCATATTCATAAGCGATTAAGAGTACATTCTCGCCGGGCTGTACAATGTGAATCCAGTATTGGCCGTCCGGCGAGATGCACCGGTTATCGGGGCTACAACCAGTATAATCAATAGTTACGTTAGGATCGAGAGTTGGCCCGCCGCTGGTCGGTGTAGGGGTGGGCGTTGGGCCGGGCGTTGGGGTCTGGCGCGGTATCAGCAAAGTCTGGCCAGCTCGTAGAGGCTCGTTCTCGCTGGCCATACCGTTGAGGGCCAAGACCTCAGGGACTACCGCCAGATCGCGGTAGCCGAATAATTGGATGACATAGTAAAGTGTATCCCCTGGCTGTACAGTGTAAGCATAGGGTTCAAGCGTCGCAGTCGGTAGGGGCGTAGGGGTGAGGGTCGGCGGCCCGCTGGGTGAAGGGGTGAGAGTGGGTGTCGAACTAGCCGCAAGTGTAGGAACAGTTGTTACTTGCCTCCCTCCACAACTTGCCAGCAGGAGAGAAGCTGTAACCATGAATACGACGATGGCCGCATTCCATCGGCTTACGGAGGTCATCAGCACCGGGAGTTTCGTTTTAGGTACCATGTCTGTTGCGCCTGCCTGGATGCCGTTTTCTGCTCTCTCCAGTGTCCGTGCAGTATAACGCCCCGTCGCAGGTTTTCCCAACTCCACAGATCACGTCTGTTCATTGCTCCCCTGATGCCTGCCTTACTCAACCGAAGCTATATTGCCGTCCAGCCCCAGTTCAGCCGCTATGGATTGCATGGCAGACAACACAAGCGGTACATGCTCTTCCCACAGATCAACTCCCAGCTCCGCACAACCGCGCAGGATGTCATCGCGATTGGCACCAGCGGCAAAGGCTTTATCTTTCCATTTCTTCCTGATTGAGTCAACTGTCACATCACGTATATCTTTGCTGGGACGTACCAACGCTACGGCCGTGATTAACCCGGTAAGTTCGTCTACGGCATAGAGTGCCTTGTCCCGCAGTGTCTCTCGCGGCACACCAGATTCTCTGGCATGGCTGAGGATCGTGCGGATATCCTCTTCCGGTACACCCCGTTCCCGCAGAAGGGGGGCGCCCAGCATAGGATGCTCCCCCATGTTGGGATGTATTTCCCAGTCGAAATCATGCAGTAACCCAACTGCTCCCCAGTCTTCCTCATCTTCGTTGAATTTGCGGGCATATGCCCGCATAGCGGCCTCGACTGCAAGCATATGCTTGAGCAGGTTGGGATTGTGAATAAACTCTTTGACAATAGCCAGTGCTTTGTCCCGCTCCATATTTTATCGATCCTCGTGAACAACCTCACCCGCGATCCGTTGGCCTGTACTGATGTGTACCCCCAGCACCAGTGCATCACGCAGAGAAACCCCTGCCCCGATGACACTTCCGCTCTCGATATATACATTAGGGCCAAGCGTCGCGTTGTTCCCCACTATCACACCAGGGTCAACGTGTACCGGGGGGATGACGCGCACGGAAGGGGGAATCTCGCTGAGCAGGCTGGATGTTTTTAGCTCAGTAAGTAGCTGGACATTTGCCGCCCTTAAGTCATCAGGGGTCTCAAGCCGAACACGATGTGATGCCTCGATTGCTCCTACGGTCCGATGGTCATCAATCATCATCTGGATAGCCGTTGCTAGAATGCGTTCACCGCTCTGGCCTATGAGGGGTACTCTGTCCAAGTACTCAAGCACGGCGGGAGTGAAACCGTAGACCGATAGGACGGTCATATAATCTTGATGAGCCCCAGTTGGCTGTTCTGAGATGTACATCACGTGTCCCCGAGGATCGAGCAATACACCAGCTCCCTGTCCAATCTCATCTGGGGCATAGAACAGACTCAGCACAGCTACATCGCTGGGGTGGGTCTCAAAGTAGTTGCATACCTGAACGGCGTGTTCTTCTGAGATCAGGTTATCGCATGAGACGATCACAAACAGCCCGTCAATAAACTTCCGGGCCGCAAACAGAGTTGAGGCCGTCCCCCTCTGATGGCCTTGCGGAGCAAAGGTCAGTTGAACATCCGGGTACCACTTGCTACTTAGCCACGCAGCAACGCTTCCTTCCTGTTCACCGACTACTACTGTAAAGCGGCGAATACCCGCCCTGTAAAAACTGTCCATGATGCGCGCAATCAACGGTTTGCCCAACAGCGGAAGCATTGCTTTGGGGCGCGTGCGGGTGAGGGGATACATTCGCTGGCTTGGGCCGGCGGCCATCACTATGACATGATCGATCATGGAAAAGCTACCTTGAGCCGGACAGTTAAGACCCATATCTTATGGGAGGGGATTCTACATGAGCGTCAAACTTCTTTCAATCTGAGAGGGTTGTGCAGGGCGGCCATTGTCCTTACTATTGAGGTATATCAAAATATGTATGATCTGATTTATCCTAACTGGACAGGAGCAAACCATGCCTGATGACAAGACCATGAAACCACGCCATATCTGGAATACACATGGAGACTGGGTGGCCACTCTAGTAGGCATCCATATCTGGGATATGACCGGCTCATGGGTTGGCTGGCTGGATGGCGATGATGTGTACAAAGTGGATGGTGAGTGGATCGGCAAACTGAGCAGGGATATGCGCATTGTTCGCAAGCGGAGTGCCCCTCGCCGGCCCCTGCGCAATGACATTCCACCCAAGCCAGAAAAGCCCGCGCTTCCGGCACGCGCGCCTTTACCCCCTTCGTTCTCGGAGTTGGCCTTTTCCGAGATTGATGTACTGGAAGAAGACCCTGACATTTTCAAGCGCGTCTCGGACATGCGGCCGGATATGGAATGATACTATTTAGGGAGAAGCTGTTTTGCTCTAACTGCTGTATGGTGTTAAAATAACTTATGAGAATACCTATTCTCAAAACTTATTAGCGGGAAGACGTGCCAGTATGTTTCCTCCTTCTGACGACCCCTCTCAAGCTCTGACTTTGCCCGACAGGACGCTCTTGGACCAAAATCCAGCGGCAGTTTATCTGGCTGGCTTGAACAGCAAGGCCGGACGGCGTACCATGCGCCAGGTGCTTGACTTGATCGCGCGTACCCTGTCGAATGGCCAACTGGATGCATTTAACTTCCCATGGGGGCAGTTGCGTTATCAGCATACTCAGGCTGTGCGGACTTGGCTGGTAGAGACTTACAAGCCGGCGACAGCCAATAAGGCGCTGTGTGCCCTGCGTGGTGTGCTCAAGCAGGCGTGGATGCTGGGTCACATGACCGCTGAAGATTATCATAAAGCCCGTGAGGTTAAGAGTGTTCGGGGACAGACCGTACCTGCCGGGCGGGAGCTGAGCCGAGAGGAAATCGGCGCGCTTCTCTCAGTTTGCGAGAATGATCCCAGCCCCGCCGGCGTCCGAGATGCCGCCTTGCTGGCTTTGCTCTATGGGGCGGGACTGCGCCGCGCTGAGGTTGTAGAACTCGACCTTGACGACTATGATCCCCAAGCTGGTCAGATTGTCATTAAGGGCAAAGGACGCAAAGAGCGCATGGCCTACTTGATCGACAGCCTGAGCCGGGCGATGAAGGACTGGCTGGAAGTGCGCGGACTAGAGCCAGGCCCCCTCTTTCTGCCGATCCGCAAAGACGGCGATCTAGAATCACGACGCATGACCACACAAGCCGTCTATAATTTGCTCCGCAAGCGGGCGGCTCAGGCTGGTGTACGGGACTTTAGTCCGCATGATCTGCGGCGTACATTCGTGAGCGATTTACTTGAGGCTGGCGCTGACATCGCTATTGTTGCCAAAATGGCGGGTCACGCGAATGTGCAGACGACGGCACGCTATGACCGCCGGCCTGAGGAGGCTAAGCGGCGAGCGGCTAATCTGTTGAATGTGCCTTATCGGGGAATAAGGAATACGGCGGCTGGCGATAGCGAAAAATAACTTTGTATTGGAGAGCCAAGTTTGTCGTGAAGCTGGTACAGCCTTCTGCTGGGAATGGAGCAAAGATGAGCGATCAAGACCAGGATACCAAGCAGGATACCAACGAGGCGCAGTCCTCGATCCCGCCTTACCTCCTTGACAGCGATAGAGGCAATCCTCCCCAACACACCTCCATGCTGATGCGGCTACTTGAAAATCGTCCTTCCAAGCGCGTGTTGCGTGTGGCCGCTGAGGACATGGGGCTTGCAGAGAACTTGCCCTTCCCCTTTATGGCACTAGTGGGACAGGTCGAAATGCGTACTGCGCTCCTGCTGGCCGTGATCAACCCCAACGTGGGCGGAGTTTTGCTCATTGGCCCGAGAGGAACAGGCAAGACGACAGCGGCACGCGGGCTGAGTGATCTGTTGCCCTATGTGGAGCACAGCACCTGTATTTACGGCTGTATGCCGGAAGATTATGAAATTGAGGGGCCAGAGGGTGTCTGTGAGGATTGTGCGGCCAAGTTACAGGCCGGCCAGAAAATCACCCGTACCGAGCCGGTAAAGTTGATTGAATTGCCGCTAAACGCCAGACTGGAAGATGTGATTGGCGGCATTAATGAACGGATTGCCTTGCAGGAGAATCGTGTCAGGCTGGAGCGCGGTATCCTTTCCCGTGCTGACCGCAATTTGCTGTATGTAGATGAAGTCAACCTGCTTGACGATGACATTGTAGATGCCATTCTCGATGCGGCGTCCCAGGGGCATTACACTGTGCGGCGAGGCCCTATGCGGGCAACTTACCGTTCAAGGTTTGTGCTGATTGGCTCAATGAACCCAGAAGAAGGTAGCCTGCGCCCCCAGATACTAGATCGTTTTGGGCTACGGGTGATGGTCAGCGGCTTAACAGACCCTGAAGAGCGAATGCAGGTTTACGATCATGTGCTCAAGTTTCGAACCAGCCCGCGTGCCTTCATCCGGGCCTTTGACGATGAAACCTACTTTGCCCGCGAGGATGTCATTGCGGCCCGCGAGATGCTCCCCTCGGTTACGCTCTCGCCGGAAGCCCAGAAACTTGGCCTGCGGCTGGTGCAGGAGTTGAATATTCATTCGCATCGGGCTGAGTTCACAATGTTTGAAGCGGCAAGAGCTTATGCCGCCGCCGATGGCCGTACTCTGGTCACAATGGACGATCTGCGAGTTGTGGCCCCTATGGCCCTCAGGATGCGCCGTAGCGAATTTATAGAGAGCTTCTTCGCCGCCCAGCAGGTGGAAGACCATCAGATCAGCCAAACCTTTGAAAAGTTAAGGAGCGAGTTTTGAGCTTTAAGAAAACCCCCTCTATAGAGATGTACGCCGCCATGGCCCTGCTTCTTGCATGGCTTGGAGTCTGGGGAGCATGGATTGGGCACAGAACAGTGGCGCTCACCCAGAATGCAATTGATTTGGCAGAGTGGTCTGATTACCTGATGGATGTCCGCTTTGGCGGGCTGGCTGGAACCCCCAACTGCCTGCGGTTGGCAGTTGGGCTGGCAATGATCGCCTTGGCGCTGGGGGCAGGAGCTATAGGTAACCGGTGGTTACGCTGGGGCATGCGCCTGACTGCGGCACTGCCCGCGGTTGTTATGCTACCCCCCTACCCCTTTCTGCTTGAACTTTGGTGGTCTGACAGCTATGGGGTACGTTTCACTATTGCCCTGCTCGCTCTGACGGGGATCGCGGCCAGCGGCCTATTTGACCGGATGGCAGGGCTGGTACGGCAAGCGGCTGTAGCCGTACTGGGTGTAGTGTCGGCGGGGCTGGGAATATGGACCTTCTTTGCTCTCAGGCCCCCCTTCGAGGCACATTATGCCAGTTCGATTGCGCCCGGTTGGGGGAGCCTGCTTTTCTGGGGAGTGCTGATCCTTGCGGTTGGCTTCGAGGTTGCCGCCGCTTGCAGGGGCAGACAGGCCCCTTCTTCTGACATAAAAGCCTCAACTTAAAAAAACAAGCGGGCCAGAAACCTGCCCCGCCCGCATTGTTAGGTCTGCCCCTATGCCACTAGGTCATGTGTGTTTCAATATAGTCAATGGCCTGACCAACGGTCTGAATCTGCTGGGCTTCTTCGTCCTTAATGTCCCCGCCAAACTCCTGCTCAAACTCCATGATCAACTCAACCAGATCAAGAGAGTCAGCCTCAAGGTCCTCTCGGAACCTTGCTTCACGGGTTACTTTGCTGGCGTCAACACCCAGTAGTCTTACAATAATGTCACGGACACGCTCTTCCGTGCTTGGCATGTTCCACCTCCTGAATGATGTGACAGCAGGGCCACGAGTAGTTTACCATGCTTGTTGGCTGAGTCAAGAACTCTGGGGTTTGGGCAAGCGCCTTTCTTGCCTTGACTCGGCCTCTTGCCTTGACAGAGATGCAAGGCTGTTGATAAATTCAATCAAAGGAACACCACCCTATGTCCGAAGTTACGGGCGCTGAGACTGCCCAACGCAAAGCTGACCATATCCGCATTAATCTAGAAGAGAAGGTTCAATTTCCCCGGTTGACTACTGGCTTGGAGCGCTATCGTTTTGTGCATCAGGCCCTGCCGGAGCTGAACTTGAGTGAAATTGATACCAGCCTTGAGCTTTTTGGTCGCCGGTTGGCATTTCCTCTCTTGATTTCTTCGATGACAGGGGGAACGGAGCAAGCCCGGCAGATCAACCTGACCTTGGCCGCCGCGGCTCAGAGTCATGGGATAGCAATGGGGTTAGGCTCTCAACGGGTGGCCATTCAGAACCCTGCGGCTGTCTCTACTTTTCAGGTGCGCTCGGTTGCACCAGACATCCTGTTATTTGCCAATCTGGGTGCTGTGCAGTTGAACTATGGTTATGGGCCGGATGAGTGTCGGCGTGCTGTCGAGATGATTGAGGCGGACGCCCTGATCCTGCATCTCAACGTACTGCAAGAAGCTGTCCAGCCAGAGGGAGATACCAACTGGGCGGGATTGTTAAACCGCATTGAGCAGGTCTGCCGAACCCTGCCTGTACCGGTAGTTGCTAAAGAGGTAGGCTGGGGCCTTTCTGAGCAGGCGGCCCGCCAGCTCGCATCGGCAGGCGTTGCGGCGTTGGATGTTGCGGGGGCAGGCGGCACATCCTGGAGCGAGGTAGAATATCACCGTGCCCCAACAGCTTTCCATGCCCGTGTAGCCCGTTCCTTTGCCGATTGGGGGATTCCTACCGCCGAGACTCTGCAAATGGCAAGACGTGGCGCGCCGGAATTGCCCATCTTTGCCAGCGGCGGGTTGCGGGACGGAATAGATGTAGCCAAGTGTATTGCATTGGGGGCCTCGCTTTGCGGCTTTGCAGGGCCATTCTTGCGTGCGGCCGCCCAGTCGCCTGAGGCGCTGGATGAGACGATTCGTATCATTGAAAAACAACTTCGGATCTCGATGTTGTGTACAGGGGCAGGGACTCTGACAGCCCTGCGTGCTGTTTCTCTTCAGCGGGTAGATGAGGATGATTCATGATGACGTTGCTCGATCAGTACTTCGAGCGCCTGTTGCCTGTTATTGAAGCTGATTTACGGGAGGCCCTTCGCCCGCCTGCCAATTTCCCTCCCCTATTCTATCGGATGCTCGATTACCACATGGGATGGGTAGACGAAAACGGCCTGCCAACTCAATCGGCAGGCGGAAAGCGGCTCCGACCTGTGTTGTGTCTCCTTGTTTGTGAGGCAGTGTGTGGTACTTACCAGCCTGCCCGCCCTGCGGCGGCGGCTGTCGAACTGATTCATAATTTCTCGCTGGTCCATGATGATATTCAGGATCGTAGTCCTACCCGGCGCGGACGGCCCACACTATGGAGTATTTGGGGCGAAAAACAGGCGATCAACTCTGGGGATGCGTTGTTCGCTCTTGCTCATCTGGCTATCCCCCGCCTCTCAGATGATACCCAAAGAGCCTTAACGGCTGAGATGTTGGAGGTCCTTGACGAGACTTGCTTGGAGCTAACACGCGGACAGTATCTCGACATGTCGTTTGAGACAGATGCTGTGGTAGGGATAGAAGATTACCTTGATATGGTTGCAGGGAAGACAGCCGCCCTGCTAGGGGCATCAGCCCATTTGGGTGCACTGGCTGGCGGCGCTGACCAGCCGACCCGCTCTCATTACCGTTCTTTCGGTGAGAATCTGGGTATGGCCTTTCAGGTACTTGATGATATTTTAGATATCTGGGGCGACCCGACTGTAACGGGTAAAGAGGCCGCTATAGACATCTACCAGCGCAAGAAGTCATTGCCTGTCCTTTATGCTCTGGGGCACAGCCCGGAGCTACGCAAACAGTACGCCGATGCTCACCCCTTTGATAAAGCCTCTGTGGCTCAGGTGATTCAACTGCTTGAGGACAACGGGGCCAGACAGTATGCTGAAAATCTCGCGCGGCAGTACACAGAGCAAACACTTGCCCACTTGGAGGCCGCCAATCCAGAAGGGGAAGCCGGTCAGGCGCTGAGAGACCTCGTCTACCAGTTGCTCCGCCGCGAACGCTAATCCTCATCAGGGAGTAAGCGGATAAAGACTTGGTTGCTGATCAGGTAAGCTTGTTCTGTCAGCCTAAGCACTTCATCCTGACAGGCTAACAACCTGCTTTGTTCAAGTTGTTTGAGAGCCAAGCCAAAGACTTCATCTACAGACTTGCCGAAGCGGAGGCAGAACTCCTTCTTGTTGACCCCATCTCTGACCAGTCTCAGCCCCAAAATCAGCGTCTCGCTCATGGCTAACCGCTCACCGATGATCTCATACCCTTCCATAGCGGGTGGAAGCAGGACATTTCTATCCCTCTCTGCATCCCTTACCCGCTTAATATATTCGCTGACCTGTGTGACGTTCCAGTAGCGCACATTGTACATCGAGCTGTGCGCTCCTGCCCCGAAGCCGAGATATGCTTTATTGAGCCAGTATTGCTGGTTATGTCGGCATTCGTAACCTGGGCGCGCCCAGTTTGAAAGTTCATATTGCTGGTAACCGGCCTCCGCCAGCCGCTTGCGGGCATCATCGTAGAGAGTGGCCGCCAGATCAGGGTCAGGGCGAGGTACAGACTTCTGCCTGATCTGCAAAGCTAAAGGTGTACCTTCCTCCACTGACAGGCAATATAGCGAGACATGCTCTGGTTGCCATGCCAACACAGCCTCCAGTGAGCGACGCCAGCTTTGCCGCGATTGGCCGGGGATGCCATAGATCAGGTCGACGTTGATATTATCGAAGCCTGCCCTCCGGGCCTGATGAAAAGCTTCTTCTGCCTCAGCAAAAGTATGCTGACGGCCAAAGAGCCTGAGTTCCTGCTCGTTGGCGCTCTGAACGCCCAGGCTGAGCCGGTTGACACCAGTGGATTTAAAGGCGATCAGCTTGTTGAGATCAACTGTGCCAGGGTTGGCCTCCAGTGTGATTTCTGCACCAGCCTCGAGCCTGAAATAGAGCTGGCAAGCACTTATAACCGCCTCGACCTGGACGGGGGCAAGAATAGAGGGAGTTCCTCCGCCCAGATACAAGGTGCATGCGGTCAGAGGAGGAAGACTGCTCCCTATGAAGTTTATCTCCTGTATAACAGCCTGCACATACGGCTCGATAAAGTCGTCCAGCCCGGCGTAGGTGACGAAGTCACAGTAGGCGCAACGCGAGCGGCAGAAAGGGATGTGCAGATATATGCTCAATGGCTCATCAGACACAGTCAAAGTAGTTCCCTGCCGACATGTCGCTCCGAGGTATGGAGGGCCTTTCTCTGCTCCCATTGCAGGATTACCTTGGAAAACTTATAATGAGTCAGTGATGGGCTAGTGTGAGCTTGACCACTCCATATGAGCGTTCTATACTGGGATGGGTCGTATTCAGACTGTATCCAGACGACAGAGTTTGTTGTTTGTGATCGAATCATTATATATTTATGATGAAGATCATCGAGTAATTATATGCCACAGTCACCAAAAGAAACACGACAGATCGAAAGCGAGCAAAAAGCGCTCTCTGCTCCAGCGGGATCGTTGCAACCGGGGCAAGTGCTCCAGAGCCGTTACCGAATTCTGGGGATCATTGGCTTGGGAGGAATGGGGGCTGTCTATCAGGCACGCGACCTCCACTTCCCCAATGTGACACGCCTGTGCGCCGTCAAAGAAATGATCAATATGGCGCAAGATCAGCAACTGCGGGAACAGACCCTGCGCAATTTCGAGCGGGAGGCCGAGATACTGGCCACCCTCAACCATCCCGCCATCCCTCAGATCTATGATTATTTTAGCTTCGGCGATCGATCCTATCTGGTGATGGAGTTCATACAGGGCAAGGACTTGGAGGCTATCCTCAACAGCACGGATCAGTTCCTGCCTGTTGAGCAGGTACGGCAGTGGGGCATTGAGATTTGTGATGTCCTGAGCTACCTGCATAATCATCAGCCGGAGCCGATTGTGTTCCGTGATATGAAGCCTAGCAATGTGATGATTGATCATCACAAGCGTGTCCGGTTGATTGACTTTGGAATTGCCAAGACTTTCCAGATGGGGCAACCGGGCACCATGATCGGCACGGAGGGATATTCTCCCCCTGAACAATACAAGGGGATTGCCTCACCTGCCGGGGACATTTATGCGTTGGGTGCGTCACTCCATCACCTGTTGACACGCCGCGACCCGCGTCTTGAGCCGCCCTTCTCATTTGATAAGAAACCTATTAAGGAATACAACCCCAATGTGCCGGACGCTCTGGCGGCGGTGATCATGCGCGCCCTGGAGTATGACCCGGAGCGGCGGTATGCCTCTGCGGAGGCTATGAAGCAATCCCTTGAAGCGGCAGGAGGCTCTCTCGCAGAGCCTGTGGCCGCTTCCCCTCAGGCGTCCAGGGTGGGATCACCGGCCTCGCCGTTGCAGGCCAGCGTCCCGGTTGCACCGGTCGGCGCTCCGGCGGTAGTTGTCCCGTCAGGGGACATTGTGCCAATATGGCAGTTTCAGGTTGAGGATGCTGTCCGGTCTACGCCAATGGTCTATAACGGCGTGGTTTATGTAGGCGCCTATGACAACAACCTGTGGGCGCTGGATGCTAAGGCAGGTTCCTTGATCTGGCGCTTCCCAACTGAAGGGGGGATAGGCTCTTCACCTGCTTATAGTGGCGGGATGGTCTATATCGGCTCATCCGATCAGCGCCTCCATGCTGTGGACGCGCGCACTGGTCAGCGCCGGTGGTCCTTCAAAACAGAGGGCAGGATTTTTACAACGCCGTGTGTGGCGGTGGGGTTAGTGTTTATCGGTTCAGATGACGGTAAGCTGTATGCCCTCAAGCCGGGGCCTGCCAGTGCTCGTGAGGCTTGGTCCTTCTCCGCAATGTCGCCTATTCGTTCCTCTCCAGTGGTTAATGATGACCGCCTTTTCTTTGGGACTGACGGCGGTGAATTCATCTGCCTAGATGTATCGGGAGAACTGCGCTGGCGCTTCCAGACCAGACGGCGGGTAATGTCTACTGGCATGGCACGCGAGGGGATCGTCTATATCGGCTCGGATGACTGGCATGTCTACGCACTTGATGTGGAACAGGGATACCCCATTTGGCGCTTCCGGACTCGTGGGCCGGTCATCTCATCCCCGGTCTATGCCGACAATAAAGTGTATTTTGGCTCGGCTGACGGGCATGTCTACGCTGTCGAGGCTCTCAACGGGCGTGAGGTCTGGAAATATGAGGTAGGCGATCAGGTTAACTCGACGCCGTTTGTATATAGAGACGCCCTCTACATTGGCGCACGGGATGGAGCTTTATACTGCCTCCATGCCAAGTCGGGAGAGTTTCTGTGGCGCTTCCAGAGCCGAGGCCCGATCTTATCCTCGCCTCGCGTTGTGGATGACATTGTCTATATCGGCTCTGACGATAAAAATGTTTATGCCTTACAAGCATAGTATGCTTGTCTGAATACCATATAGAAGGACCACTCAATGAAATTGTTTAGAAATCTGTTTGGGCGGCAAGCCAAAGAAGAAACAGTACCCCCCCAGCTTCCAGAGATACAGGGGAGCGCTCAGGCCGCGCTCCATGAGGGCGAATCGCCAGTCACCGCTCCGATTGCCCCCCTCCAGACTCGCCCTTTGCCCCCGCCTAAGGCTTTCAGCTCGCCGACACGCCGTATTCGTTATGGGCAGGCCAGTGATGTAGGGCAGGTTCGCGGCAACAACCAGGATGCCTGCCTGTCTATTCTGGCTAGTGTAGAGTTGGCGGGCAATCCCCCTCCCATAGGTCTTTTTATTGTAGCAGATGGCATGGGAGGGCATCATGATGGCGAGCAGGCTAGTGCTGTCACCGTGCAGACAGTAGCAAGCCATGTCATCAGTGAAATCATCCAGCCGCACCTTGAGGGGCGTGAGCCAAGTTCTGAACAGAAGACGATCTTGGAGGTGCTGGATGAGGCTGTCTCTGCGGCAAACAGCGCGGTTCAGGCACGTGTCCCTAATAGCGGTACAACGGCGACTTGTGCAGTGGTACGGGGTGATCTAGCTTATATTGCGCACGTAGGTGACAGCCGGGCCTATCTCTATGCTGAAAACAATTTAGAACTGATCACCCGCGACCACTCCCTTGTTCGCCGGTTGCAGGAGTTGGGGCAGTTGACGGCTGAGGAAGCAGAGAACTACCCACAGCGGAATGTTTTGTATCGGGCGATTGGGCAGGGCGACAGCCTTGAGGTTGATACAGTTACAAGGCGTTTGCCTCCCTCATCGAGCCTGTTGCTGTGTAGTGATGGGCTGTGGGGAGTGCTCAAGGATGAGCGGATCGTGGAGATTCTGGCAAGCTTCGATGATCCCCAGAAAGCCTGTGAGCAGATGATCAGCGCGGCCAATGCCAACGGCGGGCCGGATAACATTACAGCTATATTGGTACGGATGCCGGATTAAGTGACATCTCCTTTCCTTGCAGATGGGTGGGGAGAGTAACAAGCCCATGGACTTTGTTGACTATTATGTGATGATGGGCGTGCCGCCGAGTGCAAGCGAAGATGAGTTGCGGCAGGCCTACCGAACGGCAGCCCGGCGTTTCCATCCCGATGTCAACAAGACTTCGGGGGCTTCCGTCCTTTTTAGGGACATCAATGCCGCCTATGAGATACTCTCCGACCCGCATAAACGATCTGAGTATGACAAGGTCTTCCATGACCGCCGCCGTACTGCTCCCGGCCTGCAACTAGAGACTTTTTACAGTCGCCGCCATTTAAGGCAGATCAGCGAACCGCAACTCCTGTATGTGATGCTTAGAATACAGCCTATGCTGGAAATCAGCCTGACGACCGACGCCCCATTGAATCTGTGTCTGGTCATTGATCGGAGCAAATCAATGCAAGGGGCCCGGATGCAACACGTGAAGGCGGCGGCGCACCGAATCCTTGACGAGTGCAAGCCAAGCGATATTGTCTCGGTAGTAGTCTTTAGCGATCAGGCTGAGGTGATTGTGCCGGCCCAGCATCCTACTGATCCCCGTAGCATGAAGACTCTGATCAGCGCTATTCGCGCAGACGGGGCGACCTCCATTGTAGGGGCGTTACGGAGCGGCCTGTCACAGATAGAGCGAAATCGGGATACCCGTTATGTGAACCATCTGGTGCTGATCACAGATGGGCGTACCTATGGCGATGAAGAAGAATGCCTGTCATTGGCCGCAAGGGCTAGGGAAAAGGGGATTGGCATCAGCGGGATGGGCATTGGCGAGGATTGGAACGATAAGTTCTTGGATGCCCTGGCCTCGCAGACAGGCGGTTCCTCAGGTTATATTAGCAACCCTGAGTCTGCTGTTCGCTTCCTTCATGAGCGTGTCCGTAGCCTGGCGAGTGCCTACGCTGAAAGGGCATCTTTGATTGTAGCGACCATGCCCGAAGTCCAGATCGATTCGGCTGTGCGTGTATCGCCAAATGCGATAAACTTACCTACCGAACCACAGCCAATCGCCTTGGGGACTCTTGACGGACGTCTTGCCACTACAGTGATGCTCCAGTTCTATGTGGAAACGGCCAATGTGTCTCTGGGTGAATTCTATGTAGGGCGTGTGGATGTAGAAGGGCATGTACTCGGCTCTGATCAGCGTCTTGAGCGGGTTATACAGGATTTGACTGTCGAGGTGACTGATCAAAAGGTTGAGGATGAGCCGCCGCCCGAACTTTTAGATGCGCTGAGTGGTGTGATGCTGTACCGGTTACAGGATCGCGCCCGTGAGGCGCTTGAGCAAGGAGAGATTGCCGAAGCCACCCGCAAGCTTGAATATTTGGCAACGCGCCTGTTTGAGAAGGGTGAGGAGGAATTGGGGCAGGCCGCTCTCTATGAGGCACGGCGCGTTGCTTATACCCACCAGCTCTCCGAAGCAGGTGCCAAGCAATTAAAATATGGCACCCGCGCACTCTGGCCGACTGGAGAACAGGAAGATGATTAGGTGTCCATATTGCCAACACGAGATGATGGAAGGCGCATTGTTCTGTGAAGAATGCGGCCTCAGTCTCTGGGAGGACTCACAGGGGGAAGTCCCCACCCGCAAACTGGAGGAAGACTCAAACGAATTCAGCGTCAAGTCGGGCTGGGGAACAGCTACTTTTCAGGAGCGGAATCAGGTTATCATTCACATTCGTGACGCCGCAGAGCCAGTGACGGTCTATCCGGGTGCTGAGTTTGTGATAGGACGTCATGATAGCGCGAGCGGCATAACCCCCGATCTGGATTTGACAGCTTATGGGGCGCTTGAGAAGGGCGTCTCTCGCTTGCATGCGGCGCTACGGCGAGGCGAAGATGTGCTGTCAATCGTCGATCTGGATAGCGCAAATGGCACCTACTTAAACGGACAACGACTGGCGGCCCATCAACCTCGCCTGTTGCGGGATGGTGATGAGATTCGCTTGGGTAAACTGGTGCTTCACATTTACTTCAAGTAGCTTTGTAGTGTTGTTTTCTGCGAGGTCTAGATGAGCTACCGAATTCAGATTCACATAGCCAATGACGATCCAATCGTTGTAGATGTTGATGAACTGCCTAAGCCCGGTGACCAGTTTGTGATGGGGATGAATCCCCAGCGGCGTGACGGAAAAGAGGTCCCCTACATTCTACGGGAAGTGAATCAGGTTATCTTCCCTTGGTGGCGCATCAACTTTATCCAAATCCTGCCCAGTGAGCGCGAAGAAGAGATCGAAACCTTCGTGCGTGAATAACCATGCAGACACAACGCACTGACCTCAACTTCTCCGGTATGTGCGTCCTCGTCGTAGATGACGAGGCCCGCATGATCGACTTTATTCGCATGAATCTCTCCCTGGAGGGTTTCAAGGTCATTGGTGCCAGCAATGGCGTAGAAGCACTCGACATGGTTCGCAAGCATGTTGTGGATTTGATCATTCTGGATATCATGATGCCGCAACTGGATGGCTTTGAAACCCTTCGGATGTTGCGCGAGTTCTCCAATGTGCCTGTGATCATGCTGACGGCCAAAGGGGAAGAAGAGGATAAAGTACGCGGCTTAGAACTCGGTGCAGACGACTATGTGACCAAACCGTTCGGGGCACGTGAGCTGGTCAGCCGAGTGAAAGCGGTTTTGCGCCGCGTGCATAGTGTCATAGAACCTGGTCAGGCTATCCTTAAGATAGACGATCGGCTAAGCGTGGACTTTAACCAGCGCGAGGTCATTGTGGAGGGCAAACGGATCAAACTGCGCCCTACCGAGTATCGTCTGCTTTACCACTTGATCGAAAATGCCGGCTGGACCGTCCCTCATGAACAATTGCTGGCCAAAGTATGGGGATACGAGTATCGTGACGAGACACATTACGTCCGCCTGTATGTCAATTACCTGCGCGAGAAGATAGAAGAAGACCCTGCTAATCCGAAGTACATTCTGACCGAGCGCGGGATCGGTTACCGATTTGTTGACTTTCGTAATCAACAACCGTAGTTTCGGGTAACCCTCTCCTGCTAGGATAGGCTGATTAAAGACCGATGCCCCGTATTTAGGGGCATCGGTCTCTGATTCTAATGAAACTTATATAGCGTGCTTATGTTTTTTTGACATAAAGCGATTACTGTAAGAGCGAAAGTCTGACGGGAGGAGGTGAGCGGATATGTCGAATCTGGTGCGTTGGGAACCATTCCGTGAGATGCTAAGCCTGCGTGATGCGGTGGATCGCCTGCTAGCGGACAGCTTTGTAAGGACTTCGGATTGGTTCGGCGAGGGGATGCCAGCTATTGATATGTATGAAACCAAAGATGCTGTGGTGGTCAAAGCGACCCTGCCCGGCGTCAAGCCCGAAGATGTAGAGATCAAACTCACAGGGGATGTTCTGAGCATCCGGGGTGAGATGAAGGAAGAGGTCGAGACTAACGACCGGAACTACCATTGCCGGGAGCGTCGTTACAGCAGCTTCAACCGCTCAATAGGACTGCCGGTCTCTGTTGTAGCGGACAAGGCAAGTGCCGAGTTTGAGAATGGCATCCTGACCCTGACCCTGCCGAAGTCCGAGGAGAGCAAGCCTAAGGTCATTACCGTCAAGGCTAAGAAATAGTGGCTCATCTTTGCCTCCAAGCAAAAGCCCAGCCGACAAACCGCGGCTGGGCTTTTGCACGTTTTTCTCCTCACCGCTTACTCCGATTCTGGACTGCTGGTAAGGTTTTTCTGCATGCGGAAGTTGATCGCCGCCTTGATGAAGGCATCGAACAGGGGATGGGGCTTGTTGGGACGGCTTTGGAATTCGGGGTGGAACTGACTGCCTACCATGAAAGGATGGTTGGCGATCTCGGCAATCTCAACCAGACGACCATCCGGTGACTGCCCGCTGAAGCACATCCCTGCGGCTTCAAACTGGTCACGATAGGCATTGTTCACCTCAAAGCGGTGCCGATGCCGCTCGTTGACCTGTTCGCACTTATAGGCTTCTCCTGCTCTGGTGCCCGGCTTCAGCACGCAGGGGTAATGTCCCAGCCGCATTGTACCGCCCATCTCTGAGAGGGATTTCTGATCAGGCATAAGGTCTATGACGGGGTGCTGTGTCGCGTTGTCAAACTCAGTGCTGTTTGCATCTTCCCATCCCAGCACGTGCCGTGCAAACTCAATACACATAACCTGCATCCCAAGGCACAGCCCCAGATAGGGGACTTTATTCTCCCGCGCCCATTTGGCGGCCAGCGTTTTGCCTTCGATCCCGCGATAGCCAAATCCACCCGGCACAACAACACCATCTACCCCATCGAGCCGGTCCCAGCTTTTCCCCTTCTCTAGGTCACCCGAATAGATCCATTCGATCTCGATGTTGTAGTTATTGGCCACGCCTGCATGGTAGAGTGCCTCGCGGACGCTCATGTAAGCGTCGTGCAGGGCAGTATACTTGCCGACTAGTGCGATCCGGAGCGAGGGTTTGGGAGCTTTAATACGTGTAACCAGATCGCGCCAGTCGGAGAGATCAACAGGGTGGCCTCTCAAAGAGAGGGCCTCGACTAGATAGTCCCCCAATCCTGCTTCCTCCAGCAAGAGAGGGACCTCATATAGATAGGGCGTTGTGACAAGCGGCACAACGCCTCGTGTTTCAACGTCACAGAATAAGGCGACTTTCTCAATGACTTGACGCGGCACAGGATGATCTGACCGCACAGCAATCACATGCGGCTGGATTCCAAGTCCGCGTAGCTCACGCACACTGTGCTGGGTAGGTTTGGTCTTCAGCTCGTCAGTTGCGCTGATATAAGGCAGGAGGGTCACATGGATGTAGAGGGCGTTCTCACGCCCCACATCGGCACGCATCTGGCGGATGGCTTCCAGAAACGGCAGGCTCTCGATGTCTCCCACTGTGCCGCCCACTTCCACGATGACTACGTCAGCCCCCGTCATCTCCCCCACATACTTGATGCGTTGTTTGATCTCGTTTGTAATGTGGGGGATCATCTGAATGGTGGCACCTAAGAAATCCCCGCGCCGCTCTTTTGCAATGACAGCGTTGTAAACCTGCCCCGTTGTGAAGTTGCTGGCACTGGTCAGCTCAATGTCCACGAAGCGCTCATAATGCCCTAGATCAAGGTCTGTCTCTGCACCGTCGGCTGTGACGTAGACCTCGCCGTGCTGATAAGGCGACATAGTTCCCGGGTCCACATTAATGTAGGGGTCTAGTTTCTGGAGCGTGACCTTGATCCCTCGTGCCTTGAGTATGCGGCCAATGGCGGCGGCTGTGACCCCCTTTCCCACAGAGCTGACTACACCACCCGTGCAGAAGATATACTTAGGCATACACTCCCTCGTGTGCATTAGTGTACTTTAAAAAAGAGACGGGGAGCTTAGGCGTTAGCCCCTCCCCGTCGAGAGTCTCTCTACAAGTATGGCGTATGCTTGTCATACGAGCTTAGCAAGATCGTCTGCGGCACGGCGCATATCCAGAAAGATCAGGCCGAGTTTGGCATCCTCGCGAGCCAAAGCGGTCAGCACGGCTTCTGAGCCAACTGCCATCAAGATCACGAACCCGCCAGCCCCTCGGATATAGACTTGGTCTAGCGTACCGCGCCCCAGCTCCCCTGCAATGCGCTCGCCCAATGAGAGCATTGCGGCAGACATCGCGGACACACGATCTTCCTCGACCCCGGCAGGCAATGCCGAGGCCATAATCAGGCCATCTACGCTCACCACAGCCGACGCTTCGATTCCCTCCGTCTGCTGAAGATCGCGCAGGCGATCCACCATCATCTCAGTCCGCGATTTGGCCATTGAATCAAACTCCTTTACCAGAGGACAGGCTTTGACCAGTATGCTAGTAATGATAATGACTTTGGAAGATTCAACAACTCTGCAAGTCCTGTTGGATCGCCACGATCATACCATAAGGTTTTGCAAAGCGTCAAATCGGATGAGGGGGCGAGAGTCATACCCTGGTGGTTGTCTCGTGTGGCTGTTTTTGTGTGTGTTCAAGGGGCGGGTATAATCGGCATCGTGCCACTTGTACCTTTCATTGCCCTAAAGCATGATGACATATCCTGCCTGGGAGGTTATCCCTATGGAGTTCTTTGGCCGTCCTGAGTTTGAGGCCGCTGTCACTGTTATCCGCGAGCGGACACAACACAAGCCGCGTATTGGTCTGGTACTGGGTTCCGGACTAGGCGGGCTGGCAGATGCTGTTGAGGAGGCTGATATTATCCCCTATGATCAGATTCCTCATTGGCCGCTTTCTACCGTTGTTGGACATCAGGGTCAACTCCACATCGGGTATCTAGAAGGTCAGCCTGTGCTGGTTATGCGAGGACGTGCTCATTACTACGAGGGGTATCCTATCTCGCAGGTTACCCTCCCGATCCGTGTGATGCAGTTGCTGGGCATAGAGATCGTGATCCTGACCAACGCGGCAGGAGGCCTTAACAAGTCCTTTAAAGTAGGGGATGTCATGTTGATCACCGACCATATCGGCCTGATCGGCATGGGCGGTACAAATCCATTACGAGGCCCCAACGATGAAACATTGGGACCGCGCTTCCCTGACATGAGCAAAGCTTACGATCTAGAGCTTCGCCGTTTGGCTATTGAGGCGGCACAGGAGGCTGGCGTCCCCCTCCAACAGGGCATTTATGTGGGCCTTGCCGGGCCATCCTTTGAGACCCCTGCCGACATTCGCTTCCTGCGCTTGATTGGGGCCGACGCGGTAGGAATGTCTACTGTGTCTGAGACAATCGTTGCACGGCATGGCGGCTTGCGGGTATTGGGGCTGTCTGGGATCAGTAATGTAGCCATTGATCAGCCGGACAGCGAATCTGAGGCCTCCCATCAGGAGGTTTTGGACGCTGGCAAGGTGATTGTGCCCCGTCTAGAAGCAGTGGTGCGCGGTGTCTTGCGCAGGCTCAACCCAGCGACCTGATGGTGGATGAGCATACTGATACGGTTCATCGCTGATACCTCTCTGATCCTCTACGCTCTCATAGCGATAGGTATCCTATTTGCATTCCGCGGTTTGGTTCAAGCACGGTCGGCGAGACGGGTTGCCGTGTTTGGTCTTGAGCGCGAGGCGGCGCAGGAAAGACAGCGCCGCTCCTTGAGCGCGTTCGTCACGCTGGCTTTACTAGCGGGGATGGTTTACATTGTCTCAAATATAGTTGCCCCTAACCTGAGTGAGGAGATAGAGATTCCGACCCCGACCCCTGTTGTCTTTGTCACCCCGGTGCCATCTCCTACTCAGGCGATCCTGCTTTTTCCCACCATCACCCCAACCGTTGGACTTCCCCCTGCTGAAGCGACTGCCGGCCCTTCTCCAACACCGGGAGAGGTAGTGAATGGCTGTGATATTCTTGGAGCCACCATTACTAACCCGGTGGCGGGGCAGGTTGTATCGGGCCAGGTAGTTGTTGAGGGGCAGGCTAATATCCTTAACTTTGCCCAGTATAAGTTTGAGATTAACGGCCCAGCCACGAATGGGGAGTGGGCGGTGGTCGGCACCTTCATCTCGCCGGTGCCGTCAGGTTACCTTGGCACATGGGATAGTACTTCACTGATGCCCGGTAATTACACCCTGCGGCTGGTAGTGATCCGGCAGGATGGCACCTACGTTACACCCTGCGAGGTCCCTGTTGTTATTGCAGGGCCGGGCGGGTAGTGCCATCACCTATACCTTGCCTCACTGCTTGGAGGACAGATTTTCTATGCGCCGTTTGACGGGCTGGTTCAGAGAGAATATTGCTTTAGCGGTGATCATGGTGTTCTACGTGGTCTTGGCGCTGGGCTATAACATTGCTGATCCCATCTTTGAACCGCCCGACGAGATTTTTCACTACGGCTTTGTGCGGTACATCCAGCAGGAACATGCCTTGCCGGTAGCACAGCTAGAGGCAGGCCTGTCAGAATATCACCAGCCCCCCCTTTACTACATCGTATCGGCTCTTCTGACGGCATGGGTCCCCACCCCTGACTATGCCGAGCAGGCCCAGCCAAACCCTTTCTGGGGTTACAACATTGGAGAAGTCGGGCGGGATAACAAGAATCAGTTCCTGCACGGCCCTGACCAGCGCTTCCCTTATCAAGGGACCCTGCTGGCTGTCCACCTGATCCGGTTGCTCTCGACAGTCGCTGGCCTCGCGACTGTCTACCTTACCTATCGCCTCGTCAGGAGTCTTTTGCCGGATGAACATTTCGTGGCTCTGGCGAGCGCGGCATTGGTGGCCTTCACACCTAATTTCCTGTTGACCACCGCCGCTGTGACTAATGATTCGTTTGCCAGCGTGTTCCCGGCAGGGATCATGGTATATGCTTTCAAGCTTCTTGATCAGCCTCATGCGCCCCACCCCCGCCAGTGGGTTATATTGGGCATTCTGCTGGGGCTGGGAGCACTTGTTAAGGTGAGTGTTCTCCCTCTGCTGGTTATCTCGGCGGTACTGGCGGGGCTTGTTGCCTGGAGGGATCGCTCCTGGCGGGTCTTCTTTACTGCGGGGGCAATTCTAGGCGGATGCGTCTTGCTTCTTGCGGGTTGGTGGTTCATCCGTAACCTTGTGCTTTATGGTGATCTAACCGGCGTGGGGCGCATGTGGCAGATATGGGGAACGCGCCCGCCATTGACCCTTGCCCAGTATCGTATCGAGGCATGGAATTTCCGTACTACCTACTGGGCTAATTTCGGCTATGGCAATGTGCCTGTCCCTACGCCCATTTACCAGATCATTGACGGATGCATGCTCCTGGCTGGTGCGGGCTTGTTGTGGAGGCTGGTCGAGCGAATTCGAGATCACTCCGGACAGCCGCGTATTCATGCCGATAAGCTTCTTCTGCTTGTAATGTGGATGGCCATTACCTTTGCCGCACTGCTGTGGTATTTACAGCGCACTATACAGGTCACAGGAAGGCAGATATACCCCCTGATACCTGCTCTTTCCTTCTGTATGGTTTGGGGGTGGACCCGTTTTATCCCCCGCCGCTGGCCGCGCTGGTTACCTTTGCTGACAGGCCTCCCTGCTCTGGGGCTGGCAGTTGGCGCATTGATAGGTGTTCTCATCCCTGCCTATCGCCCCAGTCCTCGTCTGCCGGCTGGGCAGGCCGAACTTATCATCCCGCACCGGTTAGACTGGCGTCTAAGTGATATAGCGATCCTGAGAGGGTACACTGTCTCGCCCGATGTCATTGCGCCCGGCGAGCGAGTTATCGTGACACTGTATTGGGAGCCTATACGCCGTCCTGAGCATAACTATACCGTCTTTGTTCATCTGTTCGGTGAAAATAACACATTGGTTGGTGCGCGTGATACCTATCCCGGCCTCGGCAATGACCCAACGCTGTACTGGCTGCCGGGCGAAGTCATTGTTGATGCCATCCCTGTGCCAATCTCGGAAGAAGCCGCAGGCCCCATTCTGCTTGAGATCGAGGCTGGTTTGTACGGTCTAGAGACCGGTGAACGCCTTCCCATTGTAGATTCTGCCGGCAACATGCTTGCTTACCCCGTGATGGGGACGGTAAAGCTCAAAGGAACGGTAGCAACGCTACAAGTTCCAACCTACGGCCTGGACGTTGCTTTCAGCGGGGGGGCAAGATTGGAGGGCTACAACTTATCAGCGCTTGAGCTTAGCCCAGGTAGCTCACTGACACTGACGCTATTTTGGGCGCCGGCAGGCCCGTTACCCGCTGACTATACAGTGTTTGTGCATCTGGTGGATGCAACTGGCCAGATTGTCTCGCAGGGGGATGGCCCCCCGCGTGGGGGACGTTATCCGACCAGCGCTTGGGGCGAGGGAGAATACTTTGACGATGTGCACGTGTTGACGCTTCCCCCTGACCTGGCGTCTGGCAGTTACACTTTGCTGGTTGGCCTTTACAACCCAGTGGATAACACATGCTTGGCGCTTGAAGACGGCGGAGACACGGTACGCCTGGGGCAAGTTATTTGGGTGCGCTAGGCTTTCTCCTTCTACGGCGGACCCGGTTGTAATCTTCCGGCGTATCAATATCGTCTAGAACGGAGGGTGTGTTCACTGGAAGCTCGTAGATCGCTTGGGGGTTGGCGCGTAGCATGTCGCGTGGAGCCGCACCTTGCGGCAGGTCCATGACAGCTTGCCATAAGGAGCGGTCAATAATAAGCGGGTGGCCCCGGCGTTTTTTATAGGCAGGCACAATAATCTGTCCATGGCCTTTGGCGTAAGTGAGCAGTACCTCGGAGATCACCTCCTGTTCTATCGTGGGCTGATCGCCCAGCACTACCAGACAAGCATCGCTTGTACGCCAGATGGTTTGCAAGCCGATCTGAAGGGAGGAGAGTATTTCTCCTTCTGCGGCAAAAGGGTTGTATATGACTCGTACCGGCAGATCGGCAACCTGAGCCTGAATAGCTTCTTTCATCTCGCCTGTGACGACCACAGTCTCATACGGCTGGCAGGCTAATACCTGCTGGCATACCTGCCGAATAATGGTCGAGGTTTTTCCCCAGGGTAACAACAACTTAGGACGCCCCATTCGCTGGGACTGCCCGGCAGCTAGGATCACAGCCCCTACCCTGCGGTGCACCTCTAGTACAGGGTCGGATTCCCTTACTGCGCCGATCATGACGCGCTCGATGTTAAGATCAGTCAGGAGGTAAGCCGCTATCCGGCGGGCTACGGGGAGATTTTCGGGGGTTGCCTTGTTGAACAAAGGAATGATCTGCGCTTGAGATGGCACGTTTTTCAGCCCAAGCTTGGGATGCAATAATGTGGCGGCTACTAGTTCTGGGGTGACCGGCTGGCCCAGTTTGTAACCAATCGCACGCTGAATGCAATGTGCTCCGTAGATGTGGTCTTTGTCCAGCGGCTGGCCAAGTGCATCCAGGCCGACAACGGGTACAACGATAGTAGCTGAGGCTGGTATGGGTGGCTCGTGAGAGAAGGGGGCCTTCATTGGAAGGCGCCGCGATCCGTCAGCCTCTACCAGTAGCACATCAAAAAATGGACTGTGGGCCAGATGTTCGTCTAACCAGCTTGACTTGAGGCCGCGCACCTTATAGTTACGCTCCAGTCTGGTGAACAGAAAGATATGCCGATACTGCTCCAGTTGGGAGGGTAACCACTCTGATAAGGGCATCCCCCTCTTGGGCCTGACGGCATGCGGTGCAAGACCTAATTCATCCTGAGCGATACGAGTAGTGGTTGTCGTGATGACACGTGCTCCCCCCTCGCTCAGTTCAGCCGCCAGCCGGAACATGGCGTGTGTCTTACCGCCTGCACCGACGAATGCTATGATGTCACCCGCTTTGACTTCAAGTGCCTGAGAGAGATTCATCTGTGCGATTGTATCCGTTCACGTACCCCTGACCAGGACAACATTGCTTCCAGCACGCCCCCTCCAATCGCCAGCGACTTGTCCGAGATCATGAAGCAGTAGGCCGGGTCTCCACGCGGGTCTACATCGCCTACTTTCGTGCCCTTCTTGACTGTTAAGCCGTTGTGTATCAGCCCGCGGATCACCCCGTTGAATGGGGCAGTGATAACCTCTGTTCCTACCTGAGCTACCGGTTGGCCTTTCTCTACCTTCTCTCCAATTGAGGCTAAAGTGACTAGGATACCGTCTGCGGGTGCACGGAGCACCCGGTCGCTGGAATGCCCCATAACAGGATCGGGTTGGCCTGTGTCGGCCTGTGCTGAGCCTTGCCGGATGACCCGTCCCAGCGTGTGTCCTCGCATTGTCTCGATCACTAGGTCACAATTTTCCGGCGCAGTGAAGCCCGGCCCTAGGCCGATCACAAGCAACGGCCTGAAGGAGAGAGGCTCAGGCATTCGTTTTAGCATCCGAGCGTCTACGAGCACCGTTGGAGCGTATTCAGCCAGCAGAGCGGCTTCCGGATCAACCAGAACGGGGATCACATCATCTGATTGAATGGCTATGGCTTCCTCTAAGCTGTCAGCACGCCTCGCTTCGACGCCGTCAACTGTCAATGTGCCTTCGATCACCGCCGAGCCGAAGGATACTGCCCGGCGCACCATAAGAGGGCTTGGCAGTTCTGTGATGAGGACAGGAAAGCCGCAGCGGTGGAGACGGTAGGCAACACCAGTTGCCAGATCACCACCGCCGCGTATTGCTACTCGAATAGAAGGAAACAGGTAGCTACTCACAAGCTCCTCAGCTCACACCAGCCTCACGCAGGCGGTTCAGAACGCGCTCTGGTGTGAGGGGGATACTATCAAACCAGATGCCAGTTGCATCGTGGAGCGCCGCCGCTACTGCGGGTGCAAATGGAAGGAACGGCATCTCGCCCATGCCGCGTACTCCCCACGGGCCGATTGGTTCAGCATATTCTAATATCACTGACTTAATGTTGTGCGGGACATCAAGCACGGTCGGGATGAGGTAGGTACTGAGATAAGGATTCAGTACATGGCCGTTCTCCATTTGGAGATGCTCCATGATGGCGTATCCTTGTGCCTGCACAACAGCGCCCTCGATCTGCCCTTCAACTAGCTGTGGATTGACCGCACGACCCACATCATCGGCGCATACAACATTGAGAATCTCGATCTCGCCAGTATCCAGATCAACTTCAAGTTCGACGGTCTCGGCAACATAGCCATAGGAAAAATTGGGCCTGCTGTACCCAGTCTCAGGATCATAGGGGGTGGTTGCCGGCGGACGGTACACGAATGTTCCAATGGCTGGCCGCTCTTCGTTCTCCCATGCTTTCAGTGCGGCTTCAGCCGCCCCGCGGATAGCATTGCCGGCCATGAACGTCATGCGGGAGGCTGAAACGCTCCCTGAGTTCAGTGATGTAGCCGTGTCTGACATAACCAGCCGGACACGTTCCGGAGAAACGCCGACAGCCTCGGCGGCCATTTGGGCCATGACGGTATGGGCACCCTGCCCTACCTCAGAGCCTGCGTGGCGGAGCACGACCTCCTCTATGTTGGCACCTCCATGCAGTTCTATGATCGCCCCGCAGTTCTCTGGGGCCCCAAAACTGAAGCCGACATTCTTGAAGGAGGCGGCGAATCCCACGCCGCGTTTGCGGCTGGATGAGAGAGGTTGTGTGCTCGAGGAAGCGCGACGCCATGTATAGCCATCGTGTTGCCACCCGCTCCTGGTAGCACATGCCTCAATAACCTGTGCTATGCTGACCCCCTCTGGGAGCGGTGTCCCTACTGTCAGAAGGTCACCTTCACGCAGGACATTTTTCAACCGCAGTTCGACAGGGTCCATGCCCAGTGTTGCCGCTAGCTTGTTCATCTGGCCTTCGGCGGCAAATGCACCCTGAGGTCCCCCAAAGCCTCGGAAAGCGCCGGAAGGCAGATTATTGGTATACACAGCGTAGGTGTCAACGTGGGCATTGGGGAACACGTAAGGGCCGGTACACATGAGGTGGCAGTTGCCTAATACCTTAGTGGAGGTGTAGGCATAGGCTCCTGCATCCCCTACGACTTCGACCTGCGCGGCTGTCAGCTTGCCTTCGCGGGTAGCACCCCACTTGGCCTTGATGGTGATCGGGTGACGTTTATGATGTCCCTTGATTGACTCTTCGCGACTCCAAACGATCTTGACCGGCTTACGGAGCTTCCAAGCCGCTAGTGCCAGCACGATCTGCACGGACATGTCCTCCCGCCCGCCGAATGCTCCGCCAGTAGCAGGGTAGATTACCCGCACCTGTTCAAGGGGGAGGCCAAGGGCATGAGCGATCTGCCTCTGATCTTCGTGGGCAAATTGCCCGCCTACCTCGACTGTTATACGCCCGTCCGCATCAATGTAGGCCAGCCCCGCTTCCGGCTGGAGATAAGCATGTTCCTGCCACGAGGTGGTATAAGTGCCCTCCACGATGACCTCAGCGGCCTTCCAGCCTGCCTCCATGTCACCTTTGCGAATGCGGTAGTGACAAAGGATGTTATTGGGTCTGTCGGCATGGACCTGAGGTGCTCCCTCCCTCATGGCCTCAAAGGGATCAAAGACAGCCGGCAGGTCCTCGTATTCGACTCGAATCAGCTTGCGGGCCGCCGCGGCTATCTCTTCACTCTCTGCGACGATCAGGGCTACCTGATCCATCGTAGTACGGACAATGTCAGCACCGGGCTTCTGACTGCCCGGCCCGCACAGGACGGGCTGGTCAGGCATGATCAGCCCATACTCGTTGACGGGCACATCCCGCGCCGTGAACACCGCTACTACACCGGGGTAGGCCTCAGCGGCGCTTGTGTCAATTGAGATGATTCGCGCGTGCGCCCGCTCCGAGAACAAGATTTTCATATGGAGCATTCCATCCATGCTTAAGTCTCCGGGGAAGAGCGCCCGTCCGGTGACTTTGTCAATGGCATCTACTCGTTGCATATTCTGGCCGACGATCTTAGTCCCCATGTCGAACCTACTCCTTAGACTCTATGACCGGCTGTCTCGCGCTGATAGGCGATCTCACGGGTGATGATGCGGCGCAGGATGGCCACTGCCGCCGCATAGGTGGGGTCCATGCCCCGGTAAGACAGGTTGCCTGCACCGAGGTTCTTGCCCTTACTTAGAGGTGTGTCGGAAGCGTAGTGGATAATACCGATGTCAGGCCCTGTCAGGGGAAGTGACACAATCTCATTGTAGGGATGTCTCTTGGGGCGGACTAACTCATAGACTGCTGAAAGATAAGGCCCGGCCTCCATTTCAATGTCAGTGTATCCTTCGCGGTAGAACACGCTCATATAGCGTGCGTTTTGCAGGAATGTGCCCCGCACACTGACTGCCTTCTGGTTATCCAGCACAGTGCCATAAACAAGGTAGGGCATCACATCAGCGGCGGCAAAACAATTGTGGAACAGGTAAGTGTTGGATGAGTGTTCGTCATGCACCACAGTCGGGATCATGATGTCGCCAACACGCCCGTTGAGCGTGGCCGCCTTGCCCATGATATAGATGCCCACTATTTCTCCCACGTTCTCACATACCCGTGTCAGAATATCGTAGGCGGCCATGCCAAGGGGGTAGTCAATATTGAAGATCAGGGCGTCGCTCTGAGACAGGTATTCGATCCCCTCTGTCAGCAGGCGCGGATCGAGCCACTCCTGCCTTACCTTGTCTATCTCGATCACTTGGGCATCTAGATCGAACCCATGCTCGCTCGAAATACGGTGGATACCAACCGCCGACTCATCCTGTGCACGCTCTGCTCCGACCTTGCCGTTCTGGCCTTGCAGGTACTTTTTGAGCGCGTAGTACAGGAAGTTCTCTTGACTGCCTGCTGTGGCGTTCGTCTCTATATCATGGTATTCAGCCAGCAGGTCATTTTGCCCTGATTGCTCAATATAGGCCTGAAGCAGTTTGCGCTGTCGCAGGGCATAGCCGGACCACAGATTGACAAGGCTGTGAGTGTTACTGCTGACAAAGTAGACTCGTCGTCTCTCGTAGTCAA
>Ga0209101_1000024_pt1 | contig 119178 bp, 104 predicted proteins | sample ConPoolayeCmetaG_FD_185481 | JGI IMG/M metagenome (GOLD analysis project Ga0209101, IMG submission 185481) | Hot spring microbial mat communities from California, USA to study Microbial Dark Matter (Phase II) - Cone Pool mat layer C metaG... ... | reverse complement strand
CTACGCACCCCCCCCTGCGACGCCCGCGGGGGCGGGCGTCGCAGGGGGGGGTGCGTAGTTGCGGAGCAGGTCGATCCGGCTGCGTCCGCGGAACGGGTTGACGGCCATGCCGATGGCGGTCGCGGCGCAGATCAACAGCACCGCGGACACGAGGGTCGACTTGAGCGCGCCCATGCGTTCTCCCACGCCGGTGGCTCGCGCGCCGGATCTCGCGGCGTGACGCCCCGGCTGAACCCGCCGCTTGACATTATAAGCGTCGCCGCGGCTCGATAACCGCTGACGGCCGTCTCCCTGGGCGCCGGATGGTCGTCGCCCGCCGCCGCTGCCGCGCGTCCCTGGCGTCTGTGGCGGCTGGGAAGATCGCCGCGCGCTCATTATGCGAACGGCGGGCGCGATCCGCGCCTCGGCGGGCCCCAAGGCTTCAGTCGGCGGACGTCAAGGGCTCAGTCGGCGAACAGCAGCGGTTCCCAGAAAGCGCGGGCCAGGGAGGGGGGAAACTGCCCGCGGCCGGCCTCGATGACCGGGATCCGAACGGCAAACTCGGGGTGGCGCAGCGCTTCGGTCAGGTACAGCGACGTTTCTTCGATCAGCCGGGCGCGCAGTTCCTCCCACGTCTCATGGCGGCGTGGCTGACGGTGGCGATCCATGGCGGCCGCTCCGGTCAGGACGTGGTCGGCGCGGGCTGAGGCGGGGCCTTGCTCCGCAGCGTCCAGAGGGCCGCGAACACGCCCACACCGACGGTCTCGGTCGGCAGGGCGCGCACCAGGCCCCATGCCGGGATTGTATCGCTGCCGCGGTACAACTCCGGCAAGAGCAGCGTCGGACGCAAGGCGGCGGCGGTCGCGGCGACGATGCCCAGCAGGAGCGGCGACGTCCAGAACCACAGCGGATGGCGCACGGGAAGCAGGCGCGTGGCCACCCACGTACCGGCGAAAAACCCCACTCCCACCGCGAAGTAGACCTGGCCGCGGTAGACGGCTTGCGCCACCGGGCCGACCAGCGCGAGCATGACGACGCCGGCCACCGACGTCGTCAGGAGCAGGGCGGCCGGGCCGAGCCGCCGCTCAGCGCCGGGCTGGTCCGGTGCGAGGGCGGCGCGGGCGGCCCCGGCCCAGGACCGCCGCCCGCCCGGCCCGTCGGACTGCAGCCACTCGCTCAAGACGCCCAGCAGGGCCAGCGCGACCGCGAAGCAAGCATAGTCGGCCAGCAGCGGCCAGTACGGTGCGCCGCGCGGCGGGCCCGGACGTTCGTTGGCGAAACGGAGCCAGCTCTCCATGGTGCCGCCGCGGGCCCCGCCCTCCGCGGCCCACAGTGCGAGCGCCAGCCCGACCGCCATGAGCGGCAGATGGCGATCGCGCCCCGCCAGCAAACACGCCGCGCCGCCGCCCGCCACCACCACGGCGACGAGGATCAGGGCCGCGGGCAGCGGGTGCGGCGCAGCCGCCAGCAGGATGGGTCGATCCAACCCGCGCGGCACCGCGAACGGGCCGGCCACGAAGTGGAGCAGGCCCCACAAGAGCGCGGTGGCGGCCAGCAGCCGCAGGCGCGTGCTCCAGGCGACGGGAAGGCCGATGCGGGACGTCGGACGCGCGGCCATGCCGGCAGGCTAGCACGGCGGCGCGCGGGCGGCAACCGCTGCGGAGGCCGTCGTTTGACAGCCCCCCGTGCTTCTCTATAATCGCCGCCTGCTCTGCGGATCGCGTTGTTGATGTCCTTCGGCAGCCGCCGTGCGGCTGCCCCGGTGGAGATGCCTATGACGCACGGCGCCCGGCCGTTCCGCCTCGCGGGGTGTGTTGTCCTGCTGCTGATCGCGACTGGGGGGTCACTGGCCGGGCCGCCGTCGACCAACGGCTGGATCTCGGGGCCGGCCGCGCAAGCCTGGGAAAAGTGGTCGGCGGCCATGCAGGCCATCCTCGACCGCAACCCGGCGCAGGTCGAGACGGCCTTCGGCGAGCTGCTGGCGCTGGACCCGTCGCCGCTGCGGATCGCTCTGCTGGCGGATCATACGGTGGAGCGCTCGGCGCTCGGCGGGGCGGTGCTGCTGTTCGAACAGGACAAAGAGGCCAGGTCACTCGGGCCGAACGGGGAGCGGGTGGCGGAACTGCTGGCGACGGGCCGCGAGCAGATGTACGAGGCCAAGGATGTCTGGTACTTCGCGCAGATCGGCCGCTTCGACGTGGCCGAGGCGAACCTGCGGGCGCTGCTGAGCGCCGACCCTGATCCGGTCGCGCTGCTGGAGTTCGCCGATCAGGACCCGAAGCGACGCGCGGTGCTGGTGCAGCTCTCGGACAACCCGACGCTGGGGGAGCTCGTGCGGGCCATGCTGCGGGTGCTGGATCGCGGCGATGTGCTCATCAAGTCCGACCCGACCCGGATCAAGGAGAACATCGAGCGCCTGGCCGGCCCCCCGCGGGCATACGAGAACGCCCTCGAGCGGCTGAAGGACTCGGGTGAGTACGCGATCCCGTTCCTCATCCAGTACCTGCGGGATCCGACGCGGAAGGATCTCCTGCGACCGATCCTGCTGGCGCTGCCGCAGATCGATCGTCCGGCGCTCAACCCGCTGGTGATGGCCCTGCGGATGAACGACCAAGCGACGAAACGTTACGTCATCGACGCGCTGGGCAAGATCGGCTACGCCCAGGCGGTGCCGTACCTGCTGGCGTTGCAGGAGGATTCGCGGACCCCGGCGGAGTTGCGCGACGATCTGGCGCAAGCCCTGCGGGCGATCGCGGCCCGCGGGGCGGACACGCGCGGTCCGGCCGCGGAGGCGTTCTTTCGACTCGCCGAAGATTACTACGCCGACAAGACTCCTCTGGCCGCCGATCCGCGGCTCGAGACGGCCAACGTCTGGTACTGGCGGAACGATCTGCTCCAGAACGTGGAAGTGCCGACGGCGATCTTCAACGAGATCATGGCACTGCGGTGCGCCGAGGAAGCCCTGCGACTGGATCCCGGCCACAAGCGAGCCCTGGCGCTGTGGCTCGCCGCCGCGTTCCGGCGGGAGGCGCAGTTGCCGCTGACCGAGGTCGATCGGACGCGGCCCGACAACTACCCGCCGGCGGCGTATTTCGCTCAGGCGGCCGGGGCGGAGTATTGCCTCATGGCGCTGGCGCGGGCGGTCGTCGATCGCGACCCGGCGGTGGCGCTGGGAGCCATCGAGGCGTTGCGGAAGACGGCGGGGCCGGCCAGCCTGGTGAGCGACGCCGACGGGCGGCTGCCGCTGGCCGAGGCCCTGGCCTTTCCGGACCCCATGGTGCGGATCAAGGCCGCACTGACGCTGGCGCACGGGCGGCCGGAAAAGCCGTTCGTGGGGCATCAGAACCTGATGCCGCGGCTGTCGGAGGCGCTACTGCTGCACGCGGGTGCGACGAACGCGCTGGTGGTCGATCCGGACGAAGCGTCGGCGAACGCGACGGCGGCGGCGCTACGCGAGCTGAACTACAACGTGTTCGTCGACTCGGCGCTGTTCCCGGCGCTCCAGAAGGTGCGCGACGAGCTGCCGGCCATCGACCTCATCTTCCTGGGTTCCGACCTGCGTGACCCGCCGCTGGTCGAGGCGCTGGCGGCTCTGCGGAGCGAGTTTCGCTTCGCGGCGGTGCCTGTGGTGGTGGTGACCAAGGCGGCCGACCGCGAGGCCGTGCGGCAGTTGGCGCGGCGGGACCCGCGGATCGGCCTGCTGGTGGAGAATCCGACGGCGGTGCTCGTGGGCAAGGCCATCGCGGAGGTGACGCACTCGCTCGGCGTGCAGACCATCACGCCCGAAGTCGGCGCGGCGCTGGCCCTCGAGGCTGCGGAGGCGCTGCGATTGCTGGGGGTCACGAACAACCCGGTGTTCAATCTGGCCGACGCGGAGAACGCTTTGCTGACCACTCTCGGCAAGGTCGGGATGCCGCTTCGGCTGACCGTCGCGGAAGTCCTGGGATTTCTCGCGTCCAGCCGGGCCCAGGAGGCCGTGGCCCGGATCGCGCTCGATCCGAATGAGGACGCGGATACGCGCCTGAAGATGTTCGCGGCGCTGGCCGAGGCCGCCAAGCGGCGCGGCAATTTGCTCAGCCCGGCGCTGGTGCAACAAGTAATCGCAGTGGCGGCCGACGACCCGAATCTGGCCCTGCGGGAGGCGGCCTCGGCCGCGCTGGGCGCGCTCAGCGTCACCGGCGAACCGGCCAGCCAGATCATTCGCAGCCAGTACCAGGGTTAGGAGACCGGGGATGCTGAACGCCGTCTTACCGCTGGTTCTTTTCTTCGCGCCGCCGGGCGGTGAGGACGGCGCCCGCACCCTGGAGCCGTCACCGCGGCCCGTGTCTTGGGAACTTGAGTTCCGATTCCTCGACCCCAAGCGCATCGAGGTCCGGGTCCCGGGTACGGAGCGGACCGAGACCTACTGGTACGTGGTGTACACGGTGTCCAATAATACTGGTGCGAGCCTGCGGTTCTTCCCGGTCTTTCAGATCGTGACCGAAGACCTTCAGGTGCACGATACCGACATGGGGATCAGCCCGCTGGTCTTTGACGCCATCCGCGAGCGTCACAAGGTGACGCACAAGTACCTCGTGGAACCCTCGCGCGCTGTGGGCACGCTGCTGACGGGCGAAGACAACGCCCGGGAGTCTGTGGCTATCTGGCGCGACATCGACCTAAGTATCAACAGTTTCACGCTTTACGTCTCTGGACTCAGTGGCGAGCTGCGAACGATCCCCAACCCGTCGTATCGCCCCGATGTCCCGGAGACGGCCACGGTGAAAGGGCCCGACGGCCGCGAGCGCGAGAAGGTCGTCAATCCGAAGGTCTTCACGCTTCGCAAGACGCTCGAAGTTCGCTACAATCTCCCCGGCTCGCCGCGCGCTCGCCCGGTGACGGAACCGGAGCGAAGCGAGGTCCGGTGGATCTTGCGCTAGTGCGGCACCGCTCGGCTACGCAGGAGCACGCCGAGGCGGGTAGCCTGTTTCCAACGATCCGATCGCGGACGGAATTGACATGGCTCATAAGAAGGGTCAAGGGTCGACACGCAACGGCCGCGACAGCAATCCGCAATATCGCGGCGTGAAGCTTTTCGGCGGACAGGCCGTGAAGTGCGGCGCGATCATCGTGCGGCAGTGCGGCACCCCGTTCAAGCCCGGGCCGCATGTCGGTCGCGGCCGAGACGACACGTTGTTCGCGCTGACGGACGGGGTGGTGCAGTTCCGTGGACGCCTGGTCTCCGTGCAACCCGTGAAATCCGAAACCAACTGACGGGCTCAGGCCCGCCCGGGTGGTCCTCCGCCGTTTGGGCTCGAGTCACCCGGCGGTGCCTGCGGCCGTGGGACCCGAGCCCGCGGTTTGAGCGGCGGAGGCGCCTGGGGGACAAGAGGCGGGCGGGGCCTCAGCGGGGGGACCCAGCAACGCGATGGCCCGGCGGTCGAGCGCGGCGCAGGGGAGCGACTCCAGCCGGGCGCGAGGCACCCAGGCACAGCGCGCCTCGTGCTGGCCGGATGGCGGACGCCGGCGGCTGCGGATCGTGGCGGCGTAAACATGCAGCCAGAGTCGCCGGTGCGAGAAGTCGTGCCGGACCGACCCGAGCAACGCGCCGGGCACGACGGCCAGGCCGAAGTGTGCGGCCAGGTGCAGTCGCAGCAGCCGTGGCCTGTCCCGCGGAAGGCAACGGGTGCTTGCGTGCGGAGCGAACGCGTTGGGACCGATGTGCGTTCCCGGCAGCGTCCAAAGGCCCCCGAGTAGGCCGTCCGGCGGACGTCGGCAGAGCAGGACCGCCGCGGAACGGGTGATGGCAGCGGCGACGGCGTGAACCTCCGGCACAGGCGACCGGCGGCGCCGCCGGGGCAGGTCGCCCTGAACGCCGGCCGCGCGGGCGCGGCACCAGCGCGCGATGGGACACGCGTCGCAGGCGGGCTTCCGCGGCGTACAGATGCGCGCGCCGAGCTCCATGAGGGCCTGGTTATAGTCGCCCGGTGACCGAACGGGCACCAGGGCTTCCGCCACGGCCCACAGTTGCGCGACCGTCGGTGCGGCGTCGATCGGTTGCGAGACTTTCAGGAGCCGCGCGAGGACGCGCTTCACGTTCCCATCTAGGACCGCGACGCGCTCACCGAACGCGATGCTCGCGATGGCCCCGGCGGTGTAGCGGCCGACGCCGGGAAGCGTTCTCCAAGCGGCGGCAGTGGTCGGCAGTCGCCCACCGTGCCGCGTCATGATGGTTCGCGCTGCTTGGTGGAGGTGCCGTGCGCGGGCGTAGTAGCCGCAGCCGGCCCAGAGCGCGAGAACGCGCCCGAGTGGGGCGGCGGCGAGGTCGGCTACGGTCGGCAGCGCAGCGAGGAAGCGCTCGTAGTAGGGGATGGCGGTCTCGACGCGGGTCTGCTGCGCCAGGACCTCGGCGAGCCAGATGCGGTACGGGTCGCGCGTCCGCCGCCAAGGCAGGTCGCGTGCGTGACGGCGGTACCAAGCGAGCAGCGCCCGGCGCAGCGCGGCGCTGTCCGCTGTAGCGGGCGGCGCGGGCCCTGTCGCGCGACGGGGCGGCACGCGGCTCAGCCCTCCCCGCGGGCGAGGCGCGCGAACAGCTCACCGCGCTCGCGATAGTCGCGGAACTCCCCCCACGAGGCGCAGGCCGGCGAAAGCAGCACCGTGTCGCCCGGCTCGGCCCGGGCCATGACCGCAGCCATCGCGGCGGGCAGGTTGGGAAAGACGGCCGCCGCCCCGCCGGCGCGGGTCACGGTCTCCGCCAGGCTCGGCCCGGTCGGCCCGATGCACGCGGCGAACTTCGCCCGGCGGGCGGCTTCCTCGGCCACGGGCCGCAGATCGCTGCCCTTGTCATAGCCGCCGAGGATGACAAGCAGGGGGGGGTCGAACGAGCGCAGCGCGGTGAGGGTGGACTCGGGGGTGGTGGACTTCGAATCGTCGTAGTACGTCACGCCGGCGCGCCGCGCCACACGCTGGAGCCGATGCGGCAGAGCCTGGAACGTGCTGAGCAGCGCGGCGGCCGCGTCGTCCGGCACGCCGAGTGCGTGAGCGACGGTGAGCGCCGCGGCCGCGTTTTCGAGGTTGTGCCGACCCGGGACGTCCAGTTGCAGGCCGGGCCAGCTCAGCCGGCGGTCGTCGCAGTCGATCGCCGGCGTCGATTGCTGGGCCGCCACCGGCACGTCGCCCGCGAGGCCGTAGCGCCACACGCCCGACAGGTCGCCGTGCAACTGTTCGAAAAGCTTCAGCAACTCGGGCCGGTCGCCGGCCACGATCACGTCGCGCGCGGGATCCTGAAAACGCAGGATGTTGAGTTTCGCGGCGGCGTATGCGGCGAAGGTTCCGTGCCAGTCCAAGTGGTTGGGCGTGATGTTCGTGATGACCGCCACGCGGGGACTCCACCGCACCAGCGGCGTGCGATGCAACTGAAAACTCGACAGCTCCAGCACCACCACGTCGGCCGGATCGATCTGCGGCAGAACGTCGAGCAGGGAACGGCCGATGTTGCCGCCGACCCAGACGCGGCGGATGCGCGGCGCCGCACAGCCGCGCTCTGCGGCCTGGGTCAGGATGTGGCCGGTCATGGCCGTCACGGTGCTTTTGCCCACGGTGCCGGTGATGCCGACGCAGCGTGCGGGGCAGCGCTCGACGAACAGATTGATCTCGGTCGTGATCGGCACGCCCGCCGCGCGGGCGGCCGCCAGGTACGGCGACGAGTCGGGCACGGCGGGGTTGACGACGACCAGGTCGGTCTCGCGAAAGTCGCGCTCGTCGTGCCCGCCGAGCCGCAGCGTGACGCCCAGGTCGGCGATCTCAGTCAAAGACCGCTCCAGCCTCTCCGCCGGCGCGCAATCGGTGACCGTCACGGTCGCGCCGGCCGCGGCCAGCCAGCGGGTCACCCCCACGCCGCCGCCGAAGCCCCCCAGTCCCATGACCGTGACACGACGGTTGCGCCAGTTCGAGAACGCCGCAGACGGCACGTATACTGCTCCTGGGCCGACTCCGGCCGGCCGACGGGCCGGCCGCGGCCACCGCGCGAGAAACGACCGATGCCGGAGCTGCGCGTCCGATTGGCCACGCCGGCCGATGCCGACACGATCACCGCTTTCAACGTCGCACTCGCGGCCGAAAGCGAGGGCCGCGCGCTGGATCCGGCCGTGGTCGCGCGGGGCGTCCGACGCCTGCTGGCCGAGCCGGTCTACGGAGTGTACTACGTCGCGGAGCGGGCGGGGAGGGTGGTGGGACAACTCCTGATTACCTGTGAGTTCAGCGACTGGCGGAACGGCGTTTTCTGGTGGATCCAGAGCGTCTACGTCGCGCCGGATGCGCGCCGTGGCGGGGTGTATCGGGCGCTGCACGAGCATGTGGTCGCCGAGGCCCGACGGCAGGGCGACGTCTGCGGGCTGCGGCTGTACGTGGCTCGGTCGAACGCGCCGGCGCAGGCCGCCTACCGGCGGCTGGGCCTGACGGCGACCGACTACCTTCTGTACGAGGTGGATTGGAGCACCACCCCGCCCCGGTGAGGCCGCGCGCGGAGCCGGCCCGGGAGGCGCCGGCCGACGACCGGGCGTGCAACGCTGGGGCCGGCCGACAACCGGGCGCGCGACGCTGCCGCCGGCGGTCCGCGGCCCCGCCCCGCATTCGGTCGGGCCGAACCGGCGTCTGGAACGGTTGCGGGTTCAGCGCGCGGCGGCCCCGGGCCGGTGGGTGCGGCGGCTACTCGACGAGGAGCTGTTTCAGCTCGAGCACGTGCTCCGACTCGACGGCGATCTGCGTGCGGATGAACTCCTCGAGCGGGATGTCGCCTTCGACGCGGCGGAGGGTGTCCTGATACGCCTCGAGCGCTGCTTCCTCGAAGGTCAGCGCTGTCTGGAGCGCCTCCTTGCCGTCCATGCTCTCCGGCGGCAGAGCGATGTCGAGGACCAGCTCCGGGACGGCCCCCAGCGCCCGGATTTTCCGCGCGATCACCTCGGCATGCTGGATCGTCTCCTGAAAGCCCTGTTTGAGCACCGGGCCCACGACCAGGTGGTCCGTGCCGCGCACGGAGTTCGCCAGATGCAGGTAGCGCAGCGCCGCCTCCACTTCCTCGGCGAAGAGGCGGTTGAGTTCCTGAACGACTTCCGTTTTCGACAGTGCACTCACGTGCGTCTCCTCGGCGTCGCAGCGCCGGACAGCTTCTCGGCCAGGCACTCGGCCACCTCCCGGCAACTCGGGCAGGCCTGCGGCTCGCGACCGCAGGCTGTCTCGTAGTCCTGCCAGCCGCGGACGAGCTCGCGGCCGCGCTGCGGGTCGGAGTCCAGGAACCGCAGGAACGACAGCAGGCGCTCGGCGGTCTGATTGCTCAGCAGGTGCTCGAGCTTGCAGGCGTCGATCTCGGCCTGCGCCGGGGCGACGCCGAGTACGTCCGCGAGCAGACGCTGCATGAGGTGCCGCTTGGTCTTGATCGCGGCGACCAGGGCGGTTCCGTTCTCGGTGAGGCGCAGGTGACGATTCTCGTCCTGTTCGACCAGCCCGGCCTTCTTCAGCGGGCGGAGGGAGATCGAGACGCTGCCCCGGGTGATGCCGAGGCGGCGGGCGACGTCGGAGACGCGGGCGTAGCCGTGCTGGCGGAGCAGGTCGGCGATCGCCATGAGGTGGTGCGCGGCGCTGTGCGTGATGACGTTCTGATCGAATTCCTTCCAGGTGTCCACGCGATCGCTCCGGCAGCAGCGGCCGCGGCCGGCCCCGCAGCCCTCGGGCGGCAGCAGGGCCCGCACGCCGACCTGGCGGCGCGATTATACCCGTACCGCCCGGCGCGGCCGGCGTGTGCGGTTGGGTGATCGCCGACCGGCACCCGAGGTCGCTGCGGCCATGAAGCGCTGCGACGCCGGTCGTTGCGCCCCGAGTTCGAGGGGGCGCATCGGGCTGGGCGATTGAGACGACGTTCCCTACGGTGCGGCACGACCGGGTGTGGCGTTGGAAGCGCCGGCCGCGATGCCGTCACGGGGTCCTTGCGGGCGCCGGGATGGCAGGGCAGAATGGTCTATCCACCGCCGGATCTGAGATATATGCCGGCGGTGGACCGGCCCGCGGTTGCGGCGTACCGCGTGTCACCTCAGGCGTCCGCGCCTCGCGGGCGGCGACGGCGGGAGCGCAGCACGCGGGTGTGACCGGCAGGCTCCATGTCGTCGAGCGGCCCAGGCTGGATCCGCATCGTCCTCCGATACCCCGGTCGGTGTGCAGCCGGTCTGGCAGGGCCCGGCGGCCACCCACGTCAACAATCCCTTCGGCCGGCGCGCCGTCGCAGCGGCGGGCGGTCGGCTCGTGGCCCCGTTTACGGAGAGTGGCATGTCTACGTTCGTGAAGGATTTCATGCAGGAAGTGATCGCCAAGAATCCGGAACAGAAGGAGTTCCATCAGGCGGTCGAGGAGGTGGTGGAATCGCTGGTGCCGTGCCTGGACCGGCATCCGGAGTTTCGCAAGGCCAAGATCCTGGAGCGGATCGTCGAGCCCGAGCGGGTCATCATGTTCCGCGTGCCCTGGCAGGATGACCGAGGCGAAGTGCATGTGAACCGCGGGATCCGGGTCGAGTTCAACAGCGCCATCGGCCCGTACAAGGGCGGGCTGCGGTTTCACCCCTCGGTGAACCTGGGAATCATCAAGTTCCTTGGATTCGAGCAGATCTTCAAGAACGCGTTGACCACGCTGCCGATGGGCGGCGGGAAGGGCGGGTCGGACTTCGACCCGAAGGGCAAGAGCGACAGCGAGGTGATGCGCTTCTGCCAGAGCTTCATGGACGAGCTGTACCGGCACATCGGCGAGTACATCGACGTGCCCGCGGGCGACATCGGCGTCGGCGGGCGGGAGATCGGTTACCTGTTCGGGCAATACAAACGGCTGACGCGGCGGTTCGAGGGGGTGCTGACCGGCAAGGGACTGAACTGGGGCGGGAGCCTGATCCGACCGGAGGCGACGGGCTACGGACAGGTGTACTTCGCGGAGGAGATGCTCAAGACCCGGGGCAAGAGCCTGAAGGGCCTGCGCTGCGTAATCAGCGGCTCCGGCAACGTGGCGCAATACGCGGCCGAGAAGTGCATTCAGCTCGGCGCGAACGTGCTGACGTTCTCCGACTCGAACGGCTTCATCGTCGACGAGGAGGGCATCACGCCGGAGAAGCTGGCGTTCGTGATGGACCTCAAGAACAACAAGCGCGGGCGGATCAAGGAGTACAAGAACCGGTATCCGAAGGCCCACTACGAGGACATCGATCCCAGGAAGAATTACAACCCGCTGTGGCAGGTCAAGTGCGACGTGGCTTTGCCGTCGGCCACGCAGAATGAGATCAACGAGATCGACGCCGCCAACCTCGTGAAGAACGGCTGCTTCTGCGTGTCGGAAGGCGCGAACATGCCCACGACCCCGGCCGGCGTAAACGTGTTCCTCGAGGCCGGGATCCTGTACGGTCCGGGCAAGGCGGCCAACGCCGGCGGCGTGGCGACCAGCGGCCTGGAGATGTCGCAGAACGCGCTGCGGATGAGCTGGTCGCGGGAGGAAGTCGATCAGCGGCTGCACAACATCATGATCAACATCCACGAGAGCTGCCGGCGGACGGCCGAAGAATACGGCCAGGCGGGCAACTACGTCCTGGGCGCCAACATCGCGGGCTTCCTCAAAGTCGCCAACGCGATGATGGACCAGGGCCTGGTGTAACGCGGGTCAGGGGCGCGGCCGCCGCGGCGCGACCGTGCCGACCCGCATCGACGCGGTGCCGGCGGAGAAGAGCCGGCGCCGCCGGGCGGGACGGCCGCGGACCCCGTGCGCCGACGGTGCGCCGGCCCGGCCGCACCAGCCGCGACGACGCGGCGAACGCGCTGAGCGGCCGAGCGGCCGACGAGGCTCAGGTCGCGGGCGGCGGACGCCGGCGACGCGCTGCAAAAGGCGCGGCGGATTGCGGCGGGACATGGCCGGCGGCGGCGCTCAACCACCGACCGGCACGGAGCCGCCGTCGAAGCCGACGCGGTGAATGAGCGCGGTGTCGGTGGCCCCGGCCACGGTCGGGCGGGTCGAGGTGACGACGACGATCAGATCGCCGGGCGCGGCCAGGCGGCGCTCCAGCACGAGCGCGTCGAGCGTGCGAACCATCGCGGACGGGTGGTCCAGAGGCGGAACTCGCACGGGGATCACGCCGTACAACAGGTTCATCTGGCGTTGCACGTGCTCGTCGCACGTCAGGCCGAGAACAGGCATGAGCAGGCGGTACCTCGCCACCATCCGGACGGTGGTGCCCGTAGCGCTCCAGACGGCCACGAGCCGGACACCGAGGTCCCGGGCGGCCTGGACCGCGGCGTGGGCGACCGCGGCGGTGGGGCGGTAATGCACGGCCACGCTCGGCGGAGGATCCGCGGGCGGGCTGGCCGCCAGGAATTGCCCCGTGGCCGCGACGATGCGGTTCATCATCGTCACGGCCTCGACGGGGTAGCGGCCGACGGCGGTTTCGCCGGAGAGCATGACCGCGTCGGCCTGATCGAAAACGGCGTTGGCGACGTCGCTGACCTCGGCCCGGGTGGGGATCGGGTTGTCGATCATCGTCTGGAGCATCTGGGTGGCGACGATCACCGGCACGCCCGCGCGGCGGCAGCGGGCGACGATGTCCTTCTGCACGACCGGCACGCGCCATAGATCGGTCTCCACGCCGAGGTCGCCGCGGGCGACCAGCACGGCGTCGGAGCTCTCGATCAGTTCGTCGAGCTGCTCGAGCGCCTCGGGCCTCTCGATCTTGACGATGACCGGCGTGGCGTGCCCGCGGGCCTTGATCTGGCGCCGCAGCTCGTAGAGGTCCTCGGCCTGACGCACGAACGACAGGGCGATGTAATCGACGCCGTGGCTCAGTGCCCAGTCGACGTCGAGCAGGTCCTTTTGAGTGAGGGCCGGAACGCTGAGCGTGCTGTCCGGCAGATTCACGCCCTTGCGACTGTTGACGAGGCCGCCGACGACCACTTCGCACTCGAGCGCGTCGCCGCGGCGCTCGCGGACGGTCAGACGCACCAGACCGTCGTCGATCAGCACCCGGTGCCCCGGCAGGACTTCGGCGGTCAGGTGCGGATAGCTGACGGACAGACAGGTGGGTGTGCAGGGGTCGTTCCCGGGGACGAGCGTCACCCGCGCCCCGCCGGCCAGCGGCAGCGGAGCACCGCAGGGGCCGAGACGGATCTTCGGCCCGCACAGGTCGCCGATGACCGCGAGCGGCGCGCCCCGGCGGGCGCCGACGGCGCGAATCGTGTTCAGCGCGGTCTCGTGGGCGGCGTGGTCGCCGTGGCTGAAGTTGATCCGGCACACATCCAGTCCGGCTTCGCACAGCGCTTCCAGCGTCCGGGGGTCGGCGCTGGCCGGACCGATGGTCGCGATGATCTTCGTTCGGACGTGGCGGCTGTCGCACATGTCTCAGGCCCCGTACTGCAAACCGTGCTGGCAGCGGCACGCCTTGCGACCGTCCGCGCCGCGCCGACGCGGAGCGTGCCGCCTCAGTGTAACCGCTCCGGTCCGGCCCCGCCATCGGGCCCGAGCGCTCCGGTGGCGCGCCGCGTGTGCCAGTCCGTCGCGCGCTCGTACAGGCGGGCCGCCTGAAGCAGGAGCGTTTCGCCGAACAGCGGCCCCTGAAGCTGAAGACCGATCGGCAGTCCCGCGCGCGTGAAGCCGCACGGCAGCGAGATGGCGGGAATGCCCGCCAGATTCGCGGAGATCGTGTACACGTCCGCGAGGTACATCTGGAGCGGGTCGGCCGTCCGCTCGCCCAGGCGGAACGCCGGCGTGGGGGAGGTCGGGCCGGCGATGAGGTCGCAGCGCTCGAAAGCGGCCGTGAAGTCGTCCTGGATGAGGCGGCGGACCTTGAGCGCCTTGTTGTAGTACTGGTCGTAGTACCCCGCGGACAGGGCGAACGTGCCCAGCATGATCCGGCGCTTGACCTCCACGCCGAAACCCTCCGCGCGGGTCGCGCTGTACAACTCCTCGATGTCGGCCGGCGCCGGCGTCCGGTAGCCGTAGTGCACGCCGTCGAAGCGGGCGAGGTTGCTGGACGCTTCCGCCGTCGCGACGAGGTAATAGGCCGCAACGGCCTGCGGCGTCCGCGGCAGCGTGATGGCGACAAGCGTGGCACCGAGCTGTTCGAACACCCGCAGCGCGGCCCGCACGGCCTGCTCGGTCTCCGGATCGAGCCCGGCTGTGAAGTACTCCGCCGGGACGCCAACGCGCAGCCCCTCGGCCAGTGCCGCGAGCGGCGCCTCCCGCAACGCCCCGCAGTAATCCGGCACAGCGCGATCCACCGAGGTCGCGTCGCGCGGGTCGTGGCCGGCCAGGACCGCGAGCAGCAGCGCCGCGTCCGTCACCGTCCCCGCGAGCGGTCCCACCTGGTCGAGACTGGAGCCGTACGCCACCAGGCCGTAGCGCGAGACCCGGCCGTACGTGGGCTTCAGGCCCACCACCCCGCACAGGGCCGCCGGCTGGCGGATCGAGCCGCCGGTGTCCGAGCCCAGAGCCGCGGGCACGAAGCCGGCGGCGACCGCCGCGGCCGATCCGCCGGACGAACCTCCCGGCACGCGGTCCGGGGCCCAGGGATTCCGCGTCGGGAAGTAACCGCTGTTCTCCGTCGACGAGCCCATCGCAAACTCGTCGAGGTTCGTCTTGCCGACGATCACCGCCCCGGCCGCCTCGAGCCGCTCGACCGCCGTGGCGTTGAAGGGGGACACGTAGCCCGCCAGGATGCGCGAACCGCAAGTCGTGTGACCGAACGTCGTGCAGAGGTTGTCCTTGACCGCGACCGGGACACCGGCCAGGGGGCCGACCGGGCGGCCCGCGGCGACGTGGCGGTCGATGGCGACCGCGCGCTCCAGCGCATGCTCCGCCGTCAGTTCCAGAAAGGCCCTCAGCTCCCCGTCGCGGGCGGCGATCCGACTCAGGGCGGCGCGGCAAATCTCCTCTGCGCGTCGCCGACCGGCGGCGACGTCCGCCGCGACCGCCGCCGCCGTTTCGACCGTGCTCATGAACCGGGCCTCCTCTCACGCCGGGCCGGCCGCGGCCGGGTTGGACGCCGCGCGCCCTCGTCCGCCGCGGCGGATATACTACCCCACCATGCCGAAACGGGTGCTCATCCTTGGGGCGACCGGGTCCGTCGGCCGCTCCGCGCTCGAGGTGGCCGCGACGCTGGCACACGAGATCACGATCGTGGGGCTGACGGCCGGGAGCGACGCCGCCACGCTCGCGGAGCTGGCCCACCGCTTCAGCGTTCCGGCGGTGGCGATCGCCGACGATAGTGCCTATGACCGGCTGCGCCGTGCAGTGCCAGCGGGTACGCGGGTCCTGGCGGGTCCGGCGGGGCTGGTGGAGCTCGTCCAGACCACGGAGGCAGATTTCGTTTTAGCGGCAATCGTTGGGGCGGCCGGTCTGCCCGCGACGCTGGCCGCGGTCGCACAGGGCCGCGTGGTCGGACTGGCGAACAAGGAATCGCTGGTCATAGCCGGCGCGCTGCTGATGCCGCTGGCGGCCGCGCGCGGCGCGACGCTGATCCCCGTGGACAGCGAGCACTCGGCGATTTTCCAGGCGCTGCACGCGGGGCGACGCGAAGACGTGCGGCGCGTGATCCTGACCGCGTCGGGCGGGCCGTTCCGGTCGTGGCCGGCGGAACGGATCGCGGAGGCGACGCTCGCGGAAGCCCTGCGGCACCCGACCTGGAACATGGGGCCGAAGATCACGATTGACAGCGCGACGATGGTGAACAAGGCGCTGGAGATCATCGAGGCCCACTGGTTGTTCGGGCTGCCGCCGGAGCAGATCGACGTGCTGATCCACCCGGAGTCGATCGTGCACTCGCTGGTGGAGTTTCAGGACGGCTCGCTGATTGCGCAGCTCGGCGCACCCGACATGAAGACGCCCATCCAGTATGCGCTGACGTATCCGCGTCGGGTGCCGGGCATCGCTGATCGACTCGACTGGCGTCAGGTGGGCTGTCTGCGGTTCGAGCTGCCGGACCCGGCGCGGTTTCCCGCACTGGAGCTCGGCTACGCCGCCGCGCGGCGGGGCGGCTGCTGCGGCGCCGTGCTCAACGCGGCCAACGAGGCCGCGGTCGCTCATTTCCGCAACGGACGGATCCCATTTGGGCGGATTGTTCGCTTAACGGAGCAGGTGCTCGCCCGGCACACGGACGTCGCGAACCCCGACCTGGGGGACCTGCTCGCGGCCGACCGCTGGGCCCGCGAAGAGGTGGAACGATGCCTGTAGGTGCGCTGGCCGCGGCTGACGGCGGCGAGTGGCTCGATCTGCTGCTGCGGTGGCTGCTGCTGCTGTGGCTGATCCTCAAGGTGGTGATCGGCTTCTCGCTGGTGGTGGTGGTGCACGAGCTGGGGCACTTCCTGATGGCCAAGTGGGCCGGGATCCGGGTCTTGCGGTTCGCGGTGGGGTTCTTCGGGCGCGTGTGCGGCTGGCGGCGGGGCGAGGGCTTCACGTTTGGTCGTCGGCCGAACTACACGCCGGAGGAGTTGGCCCGGCGCGGATGGGGCGAGACGGACTACTGCCTCAATCTGCTGCCGCTGGGCGGATACGTGAAACTGCTCGGCGAGGATGACATCATCATCAACGAGCAAACTGGCGAAATGCGGACCAGCAGCGACCCGCGAGCGTTCCCGAACAAGCCAGTAGGGAAGCGCATGCTCGTTATCGCGGGCGGCGTGCTTTTCAACCTGCTGTTCGCTGTGCTCGTCTTCACCGGCATCTTTCTGTTCTCAGGCCGACAGGCCGTCGCGCCGGTCGTCGGACTGGTGGAGGCCGAGTCGCCGGCGGCTCAGGCCGGGTTGCAGCCCGGCGATCGCATCGTGGCCGTCAACGGGCGCCGGGTGCGGGATTTCCAGAGCGTGGCCCAGGCCGTGATCCTCGGCGGGTCCGAACTCACGCTGACGATCGAGCGGGATGGCGCGCCGCTGCCCACCCGCACGGCGGTGAAGCGCCAGGTGCGCGGCGACGAGAAGGAGCCGCTCGGTTTTTTCCCCGCCACGATCGCCCGCCTGACCTCGGAGCCGGGCTTCAGCCTGCCCCCGGGTTTGCGGCCCGACGACCTCGTGGTCGCTGTGAACGGCCGGCCGCTCATCGATGCGGCCGAGCTGGATTTCGCCGCGTTGGAGAGCCAGGGCCGGCCGCTCGAGCTCACGGTGGAGCGACGCGCGGCGGCGGGCGGGACGGAGCGGGTTCAGGTGTCCTGCACGCCGACCATGATTCTCGCTTCGCCCGAGGCCCCGGAGGGCGGCGGGCGCCCGGACCACCCGCGGCACCTGCTGGGCCTCGTTCCGCGCCAGATCGTCCGGCAGGTCCTGCCACGCTCCCCGGCGGCGCGGGCACGGGTGATCGAGGGGGGGAGCGGGGTGGGCTTCCAACCGGGCGACGTGATCGTGCTGTGGGACACGATCCCGAACCCCTCGTATCCGGAAATCACGCGCGCGATCCACGCGCGGGACGGTCAGCCGCTGCGCGTGGTGGTCGAGCGGGATGGTCAGCCGGTCACGCTCGAGGTGACGCCGCGGCGCGAGTTCCGTCTCTTCGGGTCCGCCCCGCCGCGGGTCGGACTGGCGTTCGGCGACGAGGACGTCCGGCCCGTCGTCGCGAGCATCGTGCCGGACTCGCCGGCCGCGGCGCTGGGCCTGCCGCGCGGCTCGGAGCTCCGCGCGATCAACGAGCAACCGGTGGCGACGTGGACCGAGGCGTTCGCGGTCCTGCGGGCCGCCGCCGGGCAACGCGTCGCGGTGCGGTATCGCAGCGGGCCCGATGAGGCCACCGCGCACCTCGATGTGCCCTCGAATATCCTGCACGAGCTGAACCTGCCGCCCGCGGTGCACATTCGCCGCGTGGCCGGTGAGGACTCCGTCACCCTGCCCTCCGGTCGGCGGCAGCGGGTCAGCAGCTCGCCCAACGCGCTGGCCGAGGCGTTGCGCCGCCATGTCGGCCGCACCATCACGATCGAGTACGGCCGCAACGCCCTCGACTCGGAGACCCGGCGGGCCGAGTTCACGGTCCGGCCGGACAACATCGATCCGTGGCCGTTGCGCGTGGCGTTCGGTATCCCGGGGCTGGTCCGTTCCCTCTCGGAGACCACGATCTCGGCGGAGGGGAACCCGGTGCGGGCGGTCGGGATGGGGCTGGAGGCCTGCTACCGGAACGTAGAAGCGGCGCTCATGATCCTGGGCAGCATGTTGAAGCGGGAGGTCGGCACGCAGCATGTGGCGGGGCCGGTGGGGATCTTCGAGATGGCCTACCGGGAGAGCAAGAGCGGGGTGGTGGACCTGCTCCACTTTCTGGCGTTTATCTCAGTGAACCTGGCGGTGCTCAACTTCCTGCCGCTGCCGGTGCTAGACGGCGGCACGATGGTGTTCCTGATCCTCGAGAAGCTCCGCGGGCGCCCGGTACCGCTGCGCGTGCAGGTCACGACGACGTTGATCGGCCTCGCGCTGATCGTGTGCGTCTTCCTGTTCGTAACCCTCCAGGACATTTCGCGGTGGGGGCCGGGGGGCTGAGGCGCGCGGCGTTGAGGCGGCCGGCGGGATGGGTACAATGCCCGTGGAATGAACCGATTTACCCCCCCGAGACTCAACCTCCCAGGAGCTGCCAGATGAGACGTTTGCCGATCCTTGCCGCCTGCCTGCTGGTGCTCCCGCTCGCCCACGCGGCGGACGAGGTCGAGAAACTCGATCCCGCCCGACTGCCGCGGGTCAAGCCGCCGGCGCGGATCGCGGGCGATGGTCAGCCGCTGGTGGTGAAGGTGCTGGTGCTCGATTTCAACCCGCTCATCCCGGGGCGCGTTCATTCGCCCGAGCGGCCCGATGCCCCGGCCCGCGGCCTGCGCGAGGTGGGGGGCTGGAACGATCCGCTCACGCTGGCGGCGGGGTATATGCAGGACCTGTGCGACGCGAGCGGCGGGCTGATTCAGTACGAGATCGTCGAATGGCAGGTCGTGCGGCGCTTCCAGAAGAAAGTCGACGGGTTCGTCTACACGCCGGAACGGTACGTCGCCGCGCTCCGCCAGGGAACGGGCAAAGCGGACGCCTGGCACCAGCCCGACGGGCTCGATTACCCGGCCATGATCGCCGAGTTCGACCTCGTGCGGCGCGTGGATCGCGGCGAGATCGACGAAGTCTGGATGATGGGGCTGCCGTATTTCGGATACTGGGAGGCCGCGATGGCCGGCCCCGGGGCGTTCAACATCAACGGCGGCGTGTACGACCGGATCCCGAGTCGGCGGCGGTTCGCGATCATGGGTTTCAACGTGGAGCGCGGCGTGGCCGAAATGCTCCACAACCTCTGCCATCGCACCGAAGCCACGCTGGCGCGCGTCTACGGCGGCTGGAAGGTCGATGAGCTCACGACGAACTGGGCCCGGTTCGCCGCCAACGAGAAACAATCGGGCACCGCGGCGGTCGGAACGTGCCACTACCCCGCGAACGGCGAGCGGGACTACGACTACGCCAATCCGCGCGTCGTCCAGAGCACGGCCGACGACTGGCTGAACTACCCCCGCCTGACCGGCGCGCGGAAGCCCGTGTCGCGGGAGAACTGGTCCGGGCCCCACAAGGACGCGCGGGGCGACATCGACTACCACCGCAACTACATGATCTGGTTCTTCACCCGGCTGCCCAAAGCGCCGGGCGTGAACCCGGACGGCCGACTGAACAACTGGTGGGAGTACGTCTACAACTTCAACGCGTACGACGAGCGGGGGCGGCCGCTGTCCGACGCCCAGCCCATCGAGGATCCGGCCGTCGCCCAGCGCGGCGGCCGACGTCCGGCGTGAGCGTGTCCGCGCTGAGGAGCGCGCCCCGCCGGCCTTTGACTGCCACCGCGGGAGCCACCGGCGCTCAAACCTGAGTTCTGCACGCGGGCCTGTCCTCGTGGACGGAGTGAGCCGCTCCGACGGGCGCCCGCAGGCGAGGCGTCGGCGACGCCTCCGCGCTCGCGGCCGCGCGGACGTTGTCTGACACCACGATCCTGTCGTGCCGTCAGCGCGTCGTGCAGACGGCCCGGAAGGCCGCGATGGCCTGCTCGATGCCCGCGGCGGTTACATCCAGGTGGGTGACGGCCCGCACGCGCTGCGGCGGTGTCGGCAGCATCCAGACCCCGTGCTCACGCAGCCGAGCGACGAACTCGGCGGCGGTGCCCAGCGACGGCTCCACATCGAACAACACGATGTTGGTTTCGACCGTGGCCGGATCGAGTCGGATCCCGGGCAGCTCGGCGATCGCCTCCGCCAGCCGGCGCGCCCGCGCGTGATCTTCGGCGAGCCGCTCCACGTGGTGGTCCAACGCGTACAACGCGGCGGCCGCGAGAATGCCGGCCTGCCGCATGGCACCGCCGAACATCTTGCGGAAGCGGTGCGCTCGCGCAATGAACGGTTTCGGCCCGGCGACGATCGAGCCGACCGGGGCTCCGAGCCCCTTGGAGAAGCACATCGACACGCTGTGGACGTGCCGGGTGTAGTCCGTCGGCCGGCAGCCGGCGGCCACGCAGGCGTTCATCAGTCGAGCGCCGTCCATGTGCAGGTGCAGCCCGAACCGATCGGCCACCGCCCGGATCTCGGCCACGCGCCGCGGGGGCCAGACGGTCCCGCCGCCGCGGTTGTTGGTGTTTTCGACGATGACCATCCGGGAGTGCGGACAGTGGGCGTTGTCGGGGCGGACGGCCGCGGCGACTTGTTCGGCCGTGAAGACGCCGCGCACGCCGGCCAGGAGGCGGACGCTGCAACCGGAGAGGGCGGCGGGCCCGGCGGTCTCGTAGTTGTAGCTGTGGGTGGTCTCGTCGATGATCAGCTCGTCGCCGGGCTCGGTGACGGCGCGGATGGCGACCTGATTGGCCATGGAACCGGACGGCACGAAGAGCGCGGCTTCCATGCCCAGCAGCGCGGCGCAGCGCTCCTGAAGCGCGTTGACCGTCGGGTCGTCCCCGAGCACGTCGTCGCCCACCTCCGCGGCGGCGAGGGCGGCCCGCATGCCCGGCGTGGGCCTGGTGACGGTGTCGCTGCGGAGGTCAACGACCGGCGTCATTCTCGGTTCTCCAGCGGCGCGCCGCCTCGGCGAGGGCCTTTTCCAGCCGCTCCACCTCCTGTTGCCGCTCGCGCACGGTGCGTTTCTCGAACCACGCCGCCGGCCGGACGTCCCGCAGGCGGGCGATCTTCGCCAGCGCCCGGTAGAGCGTGTGATCGAACTGCTCGGCCTCGGGCTTGAGCTCCGCCAGGAGCAGCTCGGCCGTAGGCGGCGTGAGACGCTCCAGCGCCAGCGCGGCGGCCTTGTCGTCGGCGCGGGCCAGCTCGAGCAGCTTCATGGCCGCGTCGCGCGTGGAGAGGGCGGCGAGCGCGTCGATGGCGGCTTTGCGCACGCCGGGGTCGAGCCGCTCGCGGTCGAGCAGGGCGGCGACCGCCCGCGTGGCCTTCGTGACGCGCCACTCGATGACGAGCCGCAAGGCGGCGGAGATCTCCGCCGCTTTCGCCTCGGCGTTCTCCAGAGTCGCGCGGATGCGGGTGTCAAAGAGCCGGTCCGCGTAGGTCGCGAGCACGGCGGTGAGCTTCTGCACCAGCGCGTCGGCCTCCGCGACGCGGGTGGGCTCGAGGAAGTCGAGCCTGTCGCCCTCCGGCGTCACGAAGGACATCATCTGGTTGGCGGACTCCGACAGGTGGAACTCCCGCAGCGCGTCGCGGTGCTGACCGCGTTGCAGGCGGAGCGGCACGAAGCGCTCGGACAGGCGAACGACCCGCGGGTCCTGCAGCGCGCGGAACTGCATCTGGTCCAGCCGGTCGTCGCGGTCGCCCGTGCGGGAGAGAACGTACACCATGAGCGGCTTGAGCGTCCGCTGGGACTCGGCCACGGCGGCCTGCGGGTCGTCGCGCCACAGAATCTCGCGCTGGGCCCGGGCGAGGGACGGCAGCAGCAGCAGCAGCGACAGTCCGAAAGTGCAGAAGCGCATTCGGCACCTCCACGCGCCCGTCCCGGCGCATCCGCTCCCCCAGGGCGGATGGCCGGCGCGCCGGCCGAATTTTACGCGCTCGCGAGCCGGGCCGCCCACAGGGAACAACCACGGAACGCCGCCGGGGCCCACGGGCCACGGGAGCGGAGCGACGCACTGCCGAACTAGGCACCGCGTGCGCGGCCGACTAGCGCCGCCGGAGCAGCACGCCGAGGCCGACCAGCACCAAGGCGGCGGGCTCGGGCACGACGTGGATGCAGAAGTTGTCGATCCAGGCCGTGTCGGCGCCGCTGCCGGTCGCGGCGTCGTGGCTCAGGTAAAACGTCCACTCGGAGAGCGAGGTGATGCCGCTGATCGGATAGTTGACGTCCACCGGCACCCCGTCGTACCACGAGTTGGCCAGCATCGTTTCGAGGTTCCATTCCAGCAGGATCGTCGTCCAGGCGCCCTTGACGGTCGGGACCTCGGTGCCGTTGAATCCGAACGGGCGGGTGCCGCCGATGTCCCACTGGAGGCCGTAGGTCGGATCGCCGGCCTCAGTCCACCACCACCACAGGTTCTGGTTGAGCTGATCGAGGCGGTAAACGTCAAACTGCACCGAGACGATCACTCCGGGCCCCGGCGCGACTGGCGCGATCCTCCGGGTCATCCACGAGAAGGCGCCCTGCAAATCCGGCACCTCGAGCCGCACCGACTGGGTCCCCACGACGGGGTCCGGGTCGGTCACGACGGCCGGCGCGAAGCCGCCGCCCCCCGCGCCGGCCGACCAGCCGTCCTGCCCGACCAAAGGACCCGGCACGAACGTCTGCGGCTCAAAGCCGAAGGAGTCGTAGCTGGCCACCGCGCTGCCACTCAAGGTCAGGACGGCGGCCACGAGCGCGACACGAACCTTCATGACCTTCCTCCTCTCAAGTTCACCCCGGACGCGGCCGCAATGACGCGACACCGGCCGCGCGGAGCGGGCGCGCCGCTACCGGCGAGCCCTGCCATCTATTCTTGGACCCTCGGAGGGGCGGGGCCTCCTCGACCTCCGGACCCTCTTTCTCCTCAATCCCGTGTATACCTCGAACGGCGGTCGACTGCAACCCGGGCGGTGTCGGGCCGGTCCGATAATCTCATCTCGGGAAGCGCGGCGTTACCACCTCCGCCGGCGCCAGTACGTCATGAACCCGACGGCCGACGTCAGCGCGATCGCCAGGATGATCCAGAAGGCGAAGCGGTGTTCCTGAAGGGGGAGGGCGACGTTCATGGAGAAGATGCTGACGACCAGGGTCGGCACCATGATGGCGATGGTGATGATGTTCAACGTCTTCATCAGCACGTTGAGGTTGTTGCTGACGATCGACGCCCGGGCGTCCATCAGACTGGCGAGGATGTTGGAGTACATCTCGGCCTGCTTATAGCACTGGTTGTTTTCGATGATGATGTCATCGAGGAATTCGAGTTCCTCCGTGCCGAGGCCGATCTTGGCCGCGTTGTTCTTGAGCTTCTCCAGCAGCGCCCCGTTGGAACTGATCGAATTCACGTAGTACACGAGGCTCTTCTGGAGCGCGAACATGTTGATCAGGTGCCGGTTCTCCATCGAACGGTTGATTTCGTTCTGGAGCTCGTCCGAGACGAGGCTGATGCCCTTGAGGTGCTCGCGGAAGTGAATGATGGAGCGGGCCAGGATGGTGAGCAGGACCCCCGGCGCCGACTGCACGCGCACGATCGGATTGCCGTCCAGCAGCGGCTGCTCCTCCGGCATGACCACGACCAGCCGCCCCTTGAACAGGAACAGCCCGGCCGACGAGACGCGGAACAGGAACTGCTCTCTGCCCGAGTAGTTGCGCGGCCGCTTGTAGATCAGCGCGATATGCTCGGGCTCGAACTCCAGGCGCGACAGCTCGTCCGGGTCCAGGGCGGAAGCGAAGGTGTGGTCGTCGATGCGCAGCTCTTCGATCAGATAGCGGCGCTCGGTCTCGGTGGGCTGCACGTACACCACGATGCTGCCGGAATGGTCGTCGACCTCGACCAGGCGCCGCTCGATGATGCGATAGTCGTGCCGCATGCGCGTTCCGAATCGGAGGACCACAGAACCCCGCTACACTACCGCACGCGTCGGGCAGCGGCAACCGACCGACCCGGGGCGGGGACGGGCCGCGCCCGCAGTGCGTGTGGACACCCGGGAATGCAATAGAATCGCCTGGCGAGGGCGAGAGCACGGGCGAGGGCGGCAATGAAAAGACGGCTGGAAAAGCCGGCGCGGGGCAGGGGGGGCAGTTCTCTGGGGGCCGCTGCGCGACGAGCGGTCCAACGGGTTGCGGCGGACGCGGGGCTGGTTCCCTGGTTGGCGGCGGCGCTTCTCGCCGCAGGGCTGGGCGGCTGTCCCCCGCTCAGCCCGCCGCCGGACGGCAGCCTGCGGATTCGGTTGCAGCGCGTGGCCGATGGCTTCGTGTCGCCCGTCGATCTGGCGGCCCCGGCCGACGGCACGGGGCGGCTGTTCGTGGCCGATCAGGTGGGCGTCATCTGGGTCGTCGCCGGCGACGGCTCGGTGGGGCCGACGCCGCTGCTGGACCTCCGCGCCCGCGTCGACCGGCTGAACCCGGCTTACGACGAGCGCGGGCTGCTCGGGCTGGCGCTGCACCCGGGCTTCAACCGCAACGGCAAGCTGTACGTATTTCATACCACGCCGCCGACGTCGGACGCTCCGCCCGGGACGGCGACCGAGGTGCGCATCGCGGAGTACCGCATGTCGGCGTCAGACCCGAACCGGGTCGACCCGGCGACGGAGCGGGTTATCCTGCGCGTCGCCAAGCCGCAGACCAACCACAACGGCGGCCAACTGGCCTTCGGCCCGGACGGCTTCCTATACATCGCACTGGGCGACGGCGGCGGCGCGGGGGACATCGGGCCCGGCCACACCCCCAACCTGGGCAACGCCCAGGATCGCAGCACCCTCTTGGGAAAGATCCTGCGGATCGATGTGGACGGCGGGTTGCCGTACAGCGTGCCCGCCAGCAATCCGTTCGTGGGACTGGGCGGCGGTGCACGCCCGGAAATCTTCGCCTACGGCTTCCGCAACCCGTGGCGCTTTTCGTTCGACACGCCGCCTGACGGCCCGGCCCGCCTGTTCGCGGCCGATGCGGGCCAGTTCCTGATGGAGGAGGTCAACCTGGTCGAAATCGGGGGCAACTACGGCTGGAACCGGAAGGAGGGCACGCTCTGTTTCGACCCGCGAAACATGCGCAGCCCTCCGGACGTGTGCCTCGATGAGATGCCGGACGGGTCCGTTTTGCGTCCGCCGATCCTGGTGTATCGCCACGTGGAGGGGGGCGTCGCATTCGGGTCCGCAGTGGTCGGCGGTTTCGTGTACCGCGGCACCAACGTACCGGTCCTGCGCGGACGATACGTGTTCGGCGACTATGGCGCCAGTACCGTGATTCCGAGCGGCAGGCTCTTCGCGGCCACCGAGGCTGCAGACGGAACCTGGAGCTTCGCGGAGCTGGCGGTGGCCAGCGCGGCGACCGGCCGACTGAACGGCTTCCTGCTCGGATTCGGGCGGGATGCCGCGGGCGAGTTATACGTGCTGACTCGCACCCAGCCGGGGCCGACCGGGACCAGCGGGGCCGTTCACCGGATCGTGCCAGCGCCGTGAGGGGCACGCCGCGGGCCAAGCGTCGCGCGGCGCGCGCTGCGAGCATTCACGGCGCATCGAGGGCCCGGGGGGCACTCCCAGCGACTCGTCACGCGGCGTGCGGGAGCCCGCCGGGCCGCTGCGCGCTGCGCAGCTCCCCCGTCCCGAGCCGGGGTTGACGACGTCGCAGCCTGCGGAGAAAGTGGGCGACCGCGTGGCCCGCGCCGCAGCGGAGCCACGTCCCGGCCGAAGTGGCGGAATGGCAGACGCGCGGGATTCAAAATCCCGTGGCCGCAAGGCCGTGAGGGTTCGAGTCCCTCCTTCGGTAATGCCGGACCCCGACAGTCGGTCGCCCGGGCACCGCGCACCGGTTGTGACGCCGGACAGGTCTGCGCTGTGACGCGGCTGGCGCGGCGTCACGGCCGAGGTGACACGCGCGGGCCTGCGTGTCCGGTCGGGTCCGCGCCGTGTCGCGGCCGGCGCGGCGGTCACCATCCGGGGTCGCCGCAGGTCGCAGCGCAGCCGCTGTTCGGCCCCGAAACTGGAACCGGCCGCAGATGCCGGGCCGCCCGGGGATGGGGCTGCGCCCTACGAAGGGTCCGGTGGCCAGTCGCGCGGACCGCAGGAGAGCAGCAAACCGGGGCCCGTGATCGGAAAGCGGGCGAGGTAGGCCGCGAGGGTCTGCTGACTGACGGCCTCGACGGCGGCGAGACGGGCGGCGGGGGTGCGGGGGTAACCGCGGCACTCGAGGTCGTCCACGAGCTGCATCAGGCGCGTGCGGGGGCTCTCGGACTCCAGCGCGACCTGCGTGCGGCGGCGATTCTTGACGCGTTGCACTTCCTCCTCGCGAAAGCCGGCGCGCGTGACCTCCTCGGCCTGCTCTCGCAGGGCGGCGAGCATGTCCTCGCAGCGATCCGGGTCGCCATCGGCGTAGAGCATGAGGTAGCCGCAGTCGCGGTAGGCGATCCAGGTGGCGCCGGCATGCGTGCAGAGGCCCTTCTGCACGATGTTCCAGTAGCAGCGTGAGTTCGGGCCGCCGAGCAACGCGGTCAATGCCTCGACCGTCTCCTCATCCGCGTGGCCCTGCGGGACGGACGGATACACGAGCACCAGGGTGTGCTGCTTGAACCGCTCCAGCCGGCACTTGCGCGTGCCGGTCGGAGGGGCCGGTACCGGCGGGTCGGCCGGCGACGCTCCATCGCCCCGCTCCCAGTGGCCGCAATGGCGCCCCGCGGCCGCAAACACCGCCTCCGGCTCCAGCCGGCCGGCGGCGACGAGAGTGATGTTGGCGGCCCCGTATCGGCGGCGGTGATAATCGACCAGCGCGCCATGCGGCAGGGCGGCGATGGTTTCCTTCTCGCCGAGGATTTCGTGGCCGAGGGGGTGAGAGTCGAAGAGGGTGCGGTGGACGAAGTTGGACACATGCCGCTCGAAGTCGTCGTCGCTCATCGCGATCTCTTCGAGGATGACCTGCCGCTCGGTCTCGAAGTCGTCGGCCGGCAGGCTTGGTCGCAGCATGTCCGCCAGCAGCTCGAGCTGGGCCTCCAACCGCGCCGCCGGCACCCAACCGTAATAAACGGTGTGCTCCTTGCCGGTGAAGGCGTTGTAGATGCTGCCGAGCTCATCGAACCGCACGTTGATCTCGTGCCAGGAGCGGCGGGGGGTGCCCTTGAAGCACATGTGCTCGAGGAAGTGGCTCACCCCGTGTTCGTGCGGAGCCTCGTTCCGCGCGCCAGTGCGAACGAAAAACGCGACCGCGGCGGAGCGCACGCGCGGCATGACCTCGCACACGATCCGCAAGCCCGACGGGAGCCGGTGTTCGGCGAAGCAGGCCACCATCCGCCCGATTGTAGCACGGTCGCGGCGCGGCGGCCGGACGCGCGCTGCGGGCCGCGGGTCACTCGCCGCCCGTGTCGTCCGCGCTGTGGCTGATGAACTCCACGCCCACGAGGTAGCCGTGGTGGGCCTGCGTGCAGTGCCGCACGACCGCCTGGCCGTAACAGCTCAGGGCGGGCTGGTGGATCGCCAGCGAGATCTTCGTGTCAACGGGGATCGGCCGCCGCGTCCGCATGGCCAATCCGTGAACGCTCAGGTTGTGAAGCGTGGCCAGTACGTGCCGCTCACCGTAGCAATGCTCCGGCAGCCAGACCTCCACCGTGCCGGGAAACGGCCAGCGTTCCGCGCGCCGCGCCTCGGGCGTCTGTTTGGCCGCGGGACGGCCCCGATGACCCTCCAGCAGTTCGGCGATGGCCTCCGGCGAGATACGGACAATCTTCTCGGTTTCCATCGGTGCGTCTCCCGGCTGGCGGCCGCCTCCGACCGCCGGATCGCCTGACGCTTTCATCGGCGTAAGAGCGCCGGGTCATCAGCGGCGGGGGCCGGGGGCGACGGCCCGCGGAGCCCGTGGCGTCTCATCCTTCTCGGACAGCGCCGCGCGACCGGCGCGCCCGGCCCGCGGTCGGTCCGAGAAGAAAAACCGCGTGCGGCGGGCCGCAGGACGGCTTGGTGGTCCGACAACGAGCCGGCGCCGCGACGCCGCCGCGGCCCGCGTTTTTTGCTCAAAGGCGTTTCCCGCCTGACCGATGCACGGGGCGCCTTCGGCGGACGCCGCCCGATGCGGCTCCGCCTGCGAGAACCCGAAGCTGCCGCAACGTCTCAGGCTCCCGACACGGAGTGGAGGCTATGCGGCAAACAAGAATGGTGGCGTGGGCTGGGCGGGCGTGGCTTGCGCTCGCCTGTATCGTCGGCTGCGGCGGCGAGTGGCCGGAGTCGATGACGCTGGATACGAGCGGCGGCCGGACGGGCGGCACCGCCGGCGGGACGTCCCCGGGCGTCGTGGGGCCGACCACGGCGATCGTCAGCGGGACGCTGCCCAAGGACGCCGGTTACGACCTGGTGCCGCTGGGCGCGGCGGACCTCGGCGAGGGCGTGCGCATCTCGCTGCGCGGCGGCCTTTTCAACCGGGACACGCTGCTGGTCGTCCTGCTGGATGCGGAGCACAACCTGCTCCAGCGGGCGCTGGTGTCCGCCGAAAACCCGCTCGAGCACATTCTCCGGTATCCGACCCCGACGCTGTACCTGGGCGTGGCGCCGGCCCCGGGCCGGACCGCCGATGCCTTCGCGTTCGACGTGCAGCGGATTCCGGGCTTGGGCGCGCCCGCCCCGCGGCCTACCGCGGTGTGGTTGAACTTCGCAGGTGGTGAGGACGTGTCCGTTCATCGCCGGCGCGGGATCACGTTCCCGGCCTTCGATGCACGCATGTGCGGCGCGGCCTACGCGGGGGCGACGGCCGCGTTGAAGGCCGCCATCGTCCGGGCGGTCCGGGAGGACTACGCGGGGTACAATGTGGTCGTGTTGAGTTCGGACGACGGTCCGCCGCCGCAGTATCCCCATGCGACGGTGCATTTCGGGGGCTCCGATTCGCGACTGCTGGGACTGGCGGACAGCGTGGACCGCTACAATCAGAACGAGTGGCAGGCAGCGATCGTCTACTGCAATGGCTTCGCGGACTTCGCCGTGATGCAGTTATCGGTGGCGGAAATGGGCCAGATGGTGGGCAACGTGGCGAGCCACGAGCTCGGACATCTGCTCGGCCTGTACCATACGCGACTGCCGACCGACATTATGGATACGACCGGTACGGCGTGGGACCTCGTAGCCGACCAGGCGTTCACGCGGGCGGCCCTCGAAACGAGCGTCTTCCCGGTCGGTTTCGAGGATTCGCCGGCGCGATTGCGCGAGACGGTCGGCCTGGCCCCCTCCAAGGTCGCAGCGGCCCGTCCGCGCAACCCCGTGGAGGCGCAGCGCAAGCGCGAGTTGCGGGCGGCCTTGCGGGCCGTGCTGCCCACGCGCTGCGGAAACTGCGCTCATCCGGACGATTAGTGCGGGCATCGGGCGAGTGCTTTCGGGAGGAGTACGTGTATGACGAACCGGGACTGGCGCGTGGCCGGGGTCCTAGGTGCCTTTTTGACGCTCGGTGTGCTGGGCGGTTGTCCTGCCCCTCCGACCCCGTCAGACGAGCCGCCGTTTCTGGACAGCGACGGAAACCTGCGGCCGGGGACGGCGACGGCCGTGACCTTCGACTCGGGGGGGCGGGCGCGTTTCCGCGGCACGATCAGTACCCCGAACGATATCGATGTGTTCGCGGTCGGGCTGCTGGAGGCGGGCGACCGGCTGGTCGTCGATGTCCAGACCCGCAGCGGCGGCCTCGATCCGGTGGCGGCGGTGTTCGACAGTCGGGAGTTTCTGCTCGCGTTCAACGACGACCGCACCCCGGACGGTTCGGATCTGAACCCGCGCATCGACATCGTGATTCCCGAGCGCACGGATACGTACTATGTGGGCATCATCGGGTTCCCCGGCGACCGCGCCACCGGGATATACGAGGCGACGATCGAAGTGACACGCGACGTGGGGTACCCAGGGCCCCGGCCGCAGGTGGTTTACCTGGACTACCGCGGCGGGGCGAACATCACGGTGCCACACGTGGGGCAGTTTAATCTGACGCCGTTCAACGCTGCGGATGTTGGCCTCCCGGCCGCCCAGACGGCGGCGCTCACGGCGCGGGTGACGCAGATCGTGCGCGAGCGTTACGCCGGGTACGCGCTCACGGTGATCAGCTCGGATGAGAGCGGACCGCCGCCCGGGCCGCACTCGACCGTTTACTTCGGCGGGGAGAATCCGCGGGCGTTCGGGGTCGCCCAGCAGATCGACACCTTCAACGCGGATCCGGGCGACGCCGCGATCATTTTCACCGAGAGCTTCCGGGGAACGTTCGGCCTGACCCCGACGTTCGAGCAGTTGGCGCAAGCGTTGGGCAACACCGCCGCGCATGAGATCGGCCACCTGCTCGGCCTGGTCCACACGGCGGACTGCGACGACCTGATGGACTCGGGTTGTTTCAACAGCCGGCTGCTGGCGCCGCAGTTTTTCAAGACGGTAGCGCGGCTGAGTGCCAGCGTGTTTCCGTTCGGGTTTCAGTCCGCCACGGAAATCCTGACGTGGCTGTTGGGACTCGTCTGAGCGTGCCCTCCTGCGGGCCGCCGCCTTTCGACCGGGCAGTGAACGCGGCGCGCAACTGGGGCGGCCGTTTGGCCCGGGCCGCTAAAGCTCCGCCAACATCTTGAGGTAGCTCCGGTAGCGGCGTCGGCTGATCGCGCCGTCTTCGACCGCCGCCCGCACGGCGCAGCCCTCTTCGCCCCGGTGCAGGCAGTTGTGGAACCGGCACCGCGCGACGTGCGGCAGAAACTCCACGAAGAAGGCCTCCAGCTCGCCCGGGGCGACGGCCCAGAGTTCGAACGCGCGGATCCCCGGCGTGTCCACCACGAATCCGCCGAAGTCCAGCGGCAGAAGCTCGGCCAGTGTCGTCGTGTGGCGGCCCTTCTCGTTCTCCGCGCTCACGCTCGCGGTCGGCAGCCGCAGCCCGGGCTGCAACGCGTTCAGCAGCGAGCTCTTGCCGACGCCGCTCTGCCCCGAGAGCGCCGTCAGCCGACCGCGCAGCACCTCGCGCAGCTCGTCCAGTCCCGCGCCGGTCACGACGCTGGTGCACAGACAGCGGTACCCGAGGGATCGGAACTCCGCCACCACCTCGGACACGGACGGGCCGCCGAGGGGGGCGTCCTCGTCGGCCTCGTCAGTCTCATCAGCCGGAGCGCTGGCGCCGGCGTCCCGCGCGTCGATGGGGTCCGGCTGTGCCCGGGGATCGGCGCCGCCCCGGGCAGCCAGGGCGGCGTCGAGGAGGTCCATCTTGTTGAAGCACAGAATCGGCTGGAGGCCGCCCTTCAGCGCGGCCACGATGTAGCGGTCGAGCAGATGAGGCCGCAACCGCGGCTGCGCCACACTGACCACCGCCAGGAGCTGCTCCGCGTTGGCCACGATGGCGTGCTCACGCCCGCGAACGTCGCGGCGCGAGAGGGTCGTGACGCGGGGCGCCACGCGCTCGATCACGCCGACCGGCCGGCCGTCATGCATCCGGGCCTGGTCCGAAAGCCAGACGCGGTCACCCACCAAGACCGGGGCGCGGGTCCGGATGAGCAACGTGCGCAGGACGCGGCGGACCGTGCATTCCCACGCGCGCCCCTCGTCGTCAGTGACGTACACGAACAGACCGTGCACTTTCGTCACCCGCCCGGGGCGCCACAGCGCCTCGTCGACGACCCGCTGGTCGTCGTCGCCGACGACGATGGTCCGCTTCCGGGACAGGTCGCCCTTGGCGCGGACCGACTCCGAGGTCTGCACGTCCTCGAGCTGCTCCCGGGCCGTGCGAAAGCGCTGGGTCCAGTCGTCGGCGCGCCGCCGCACCTGACGGTTCTGGCGAAACTCCACACGGACCTTGCGTGCCGGACGCTTCCGCGACATGCCGCCATTCTACCGCGGGCGGGGCGGCCGACCGTTGCAGGTCTGCACGGTTTCGCACACAATGAAGGAGGTGTTGCGCGAGGGACCTGCATGGCGTTGTTGGCCCATACGCTGGCCGAACGGGCGGTGACGGCCCGCTTCGAAGACCTTTCCGCCCGGGTTGTGCACGAGGTCAAACGACGCGTGCTCGACTCGCTGGGCTGCGCGTTGGGGGCCTGGGCCAGTCGCCCCGCGCAGGTGACGCGCAAGCTGGCCGCGGGGGTCAGTGCTGCGCCGGGCGCCGGGCTGCTCGGCAGCCGGCATCGGACGCTGCCGGAACTGGCCGCGTTCAGCAACGGGGCCCTTGTTCGCTATCTGGACTATAACGACACGTACCTGAGCCTCGAGCCGGCCCACCCGAGCGACAACATCCCGGCGGCGCTGGCGGTGGGGCAAGTGGTGGGGGCGTCCGGACGGGATGTCATCCTCGCCACGGCATTGGGCTACGAGTTGCAGTGTCGGCTGTGCGACGCCGCGTCGCTGCGCAAGCACGGCTGGGACCACGTGTATTACGGCGCGCTCTCGACGGCCCTGCTGGCGAGCCGGCTTTTCGGTCTCAGCGTTGACCAGACGGCGCACGCGCTGGGGCTGGCGGGGGTGTGCAACTTCGCGACCCGGCAGACGCGCACGGGACAGCTCTCCGACTGGAAGGCCTGCGCTTTTTCGAACGCCGCCCGCAACGGAATCTTCGCCGCGCGGCTCGCCCGAGAGGGCCTCACCGGGCCGCAGGAGATCTTCGAGGGCTCCAGGGGCCTGTTCCGCATGGTCACGGGGCCCTTCACGCTGCACTGGGCGGCCGGGCCGGACGACTGGATGATCCTCCGCACATACATCAAGTACTGGCCGGCCGAGTACCACTCCCAGTCCGCGATCGACGCGGCGCTTCAGCTCCGCCCGGACGTCGGCGACCCGCGCCGGATCGAAAGTATCCGGATCGAGAGCTTCGAGGCCGCCGTCAGCATCATCGGCAGCGAGCCGGAAAAGTGGCGGCCAACCAGCCGGGAGACGGCCGACCACAGCATGGCCTATTGCGTGGCGGTGGCGTTGCTGGACGGCGACGTCACACCGGCGTCCTTCGACGAGGCGCGGCTGCACGACCCGGCGGTCCTAAGCCTGCTCGACCGCATCCGCATCGTGGAAACCGCCGAATGCAACGCGGGCTACCCGAATGGCATTCCGAACCGGCTGATCATCCGCACGGGAGACGGCCGCGAACTCGCGAAACTGGTCAAGCACCCGCGAGGCCACGCCGGCAACCCCATGACCGACGACGAAGTCATCGCCAAGTTCCGGCGGCAGGCCGAAGGGGTGGTCAGTGCGGCGACGGCGCAACGCCTGATCGACGCGGCCATGAATCTGGACGCGCTGGCGGACGTGGCCCCGTTGCTGGAGTTCGAGACGCTCGGACCGCATGACGGCATGACGGCGTGACCGCGAGCGGGGCCGGACCAGCCGCGGCAGGCTCAGACGCGCGGGCCCGGGCCCGCGCCGGAAGGACGGAACCATGGCCGATAAGGCGACGCTGACGTACAACGGCAAAGTATACGAGCTGCCGGTGGTGGTGGGTAGCGAGGGCGAGACGGCGATCGACATCCAGCACCTGCGGGCCCAGTCCGGGCTGATCACGCTGGACGACGGCTACGCCAACACCGGTTCGTGCGTCAGCAACATCACGTTCATCGACGGCGAGCAGGGCATCCTCCGGTACCGCGGCTACCCGATCGAGGAACTGGCCGAGTATTCCACCTTCGTCGAGACGGCGTATCTGCTCATCACGGGCGAGCTGCCGACCGCCCGCCAGTTGAACGACTTCAAGGCTCTCCTCAACGAGCACCAGTTCATCCATGAGAACATGCGCCACCACTTCGAGGGCTTCCCGGCCGACGCGCCGCCGATGGCCATCCTGTCGGCGATGCTCAACACGCTGGGCTGTTTCGAGCCGACCGTGGCTCAGCCGAGCGACGAGCCGAACTTCCTCGCGTCCGCGGCCCGGTTGCTCTCCAAGGTCCGCGCCATCGCGGCCGCGAGCTACCGGAAGTCGATGGGACTGCCCATCAACTATCCGCGCTTCGATCTGTCGTACACGGCCAACTTCCTCCACATGATGTTCTGTCTGCCCAACGCGCCCTGCGAGCCGGACCCGGAGATCGTGCGGGCCCTGGACATGATCTTCATTCTGCATGCGGATCACGAGCAGAACTGCTCGACCTCGACCGTGCGGATGGTGGCGTCCAGTCAGGCGAACCTGTACGCCTCGGTGGCGGCGGGCGTGTGCGCCCTGTGGGGCCCGCTGCACGGCGGAGCGAACATGGCCGTGATCGAGATGCTCGAGGGGATCCGGGCGCGCGGCGAGTCGGTATCGGCGTTTGTCGCGCGGGTCAAGGACTCGCACGCCCGGCTCATGGGCTTCGGCCACCGCGTGTACAAGAACTTCGACCCCCGCGCGCGGATCATCAAGCAGGCCTGCGACCGCGTGCTCTCGCGCCTGGGCATCCGCGATCCGCTGCTCGATGTCGCGATGGAGCTCGAGGAGGTCGCCCTGCGTGACCCGTACTTCATCGAGCGGAAGCTGTACCCCAACGTGGATTTCTACAGCGGCATCATCATGCGGGCCGCGAAGATCCCGTTGAACATGTTCCCCGTGCTGTTCGCGATCGGCCGCATGCCAGGCTGGATTGCCAACTGGCGCGAAGTGTACCTGAACCCGAAGGCTCGCATCTACCGACCGCGGCAAATCTACAACGGTCCCACGAAGCGGCCCTATACCATGCTCGCGGCGCGCGGCTGAAGCGCCGCGGCGGCCGGCGTGCCGGCGGGCCCGCGGACCCGCCTCGAGCGCCATGAACGAACCGACGCCATCCCGTGCGGCGCGATTGCGGGCGCTGCTGCGCGACCATACGGTCGTCCTGCCCGGGGCGTTCAGCGCCCTGACGGCCCGGGCGATCGAGCGGGCCGGCTTCGAGGCCGGCTATCTCTCCGGCGGGGCCCTGGCCAACAGTCTGCTCGGGGTGCCGGACGTTGGGCTGACCACGCTCAGCGAGGCGGCCTGGCACGCCGCGCGCTGCGCGGCCGTCACCACGATCCCGCTCATCAGCGACGCGGACACCGGCTTCGGCGGCCCCGAGAACGCGGCCCGGACGGTCGTGGAGTTCGAGCGGGCGGGCCTCGCCGGCCTGCACCTGGAGGACCAGGAGTTTCCCAAACGCTGCGGGCACCTTGCGGGCAAGCGACTGGTCCCGGAAAGCGAGTTCTGCGAGAAGCTGGCGGCGGCGGTCGCAGCCCGGCGCGACCCGGATTTTCTGATCATCGCCCGCACGGACGCCTGCGGGGTGACGTCCTATGACGACGCCGTCGCGCGCGCTCACGCCTACCGGCGGGCCGGAGCGGATGCGATCTTCCCGGAGGCCCTCACCAGCCGCGAGGAGTTCGCGCGTTTCGCCCGGGACGTGCCGGGACCACTGCTCGCGAACATGACCGAGTTCGGCCGCACGCCCTATCTTACAGTGGACGAGTTCGCCGCGCTGGGGTACCGAATGGTCATCTTCCCGGTCACGTTGCAGCGCGTCGCGATGCGGGCGGTGTGCGACGCGCTGACGGAACTGCGGCAGCAGGGGACGCAGCAAGGGCTGCTGGATCGGATGCAGACCCGCCAGGAGCTGTACGAGCTGCTCGGCTACGAGGCGACTGTCGGGGGCCGACCGGCGTAGTGCCGGCCGTGCTACACTGTACGGGGCGTGTTGCGGGGCGTGCCCGCCAGGCCCGGGCGCCGGCCGGAGTGGCGAACTGCATGACCACCACCGAGTTCTACTCGCCGGGGCTGGACGGCGTGATCGCGGGCGAGACCGCGATTTCGTCGGTCGAGCACGGCAACCTCCTGTACCGCGGCTACGACATCGCCGAGCTGGCGGAGCATGCGTCGTTCGAGGAATGCGCGTACCTTCTCCTGTATGGCGAACTGCCCTCGCGGCCGCAGTTGGACGCGTTCCGCGCGACGCTGGACGCCGAGCGGCCCCTGCCGGACCCGGTCCTGGCCGCTCTACGTCTCATTCCGCCGGACGCCGACCTGATGGACGCCCTGCGGACGGGGGTGTCGCTGACGGGGCACTTTGATCCGCGCGGCGCGGCCGTGCATACGTCGGCCCCGCCGCCGGAGCTGCTGCGCGCGCAGGCGACGCGGGTCCTCGCTCAGGTGCCGACTCTGATCGGGACCCTCGTGCGGCGCGGCGCCGGTCAGGCGCCGCCGGCGCCGCAGGCGGGGCTGTCGCACGCCGCGCAGCTTTTTCATCTGATCACGGGCCGCCGGCCGGAGCCGCTGGCCGAGCGCGTCCTCAACCTCACGCTCATTCTGTATGCCGAGCACGAGTTCAACGCCTCGACGTTCGCGGCCCGCGTGTGCACCAGCACGCGCAGCGACCTGTATTCGGCGGTCGTGGCCGCCATCGCGACGCTGAAGGGCCCGCTGCACGGCGGGGCCAACGAGCAGGCCATCGCACTGATCAACCGCTTCGATTCGGCGACCGCGGCCCGGCAGTGGGTGCTGGACGCGCTGGCCCGCAAGGAACTCGTCATGGGCTTCGGGCACCGGGTGTACAAGGCCGGCGACCACCGGGCCCGCATTCTCGAGCGCTACGTCGAGGAGCTGGGCCGGCAGCGCGGTGACGCGACGCGCCTGGCCGTGTATCAGGCGATCAAGGACGTCATGCGGGAGCAGAAGGGACTTCACCCGAACCTCGACTTCCCCTGCGGCCTGGTTTACTTCCTGCTCGATCTGCCGATCGCGACGTACACGCCGATCTTCGTCGCGGCACGCGTCAGCGGCTGGTGCGCCCACATCCTCGAGCAGGCCGGTGCGAACCGGATCATCCGCCCCCGCAGCCGCTACAGGGGGCCCGGCCCGCGGCCGTACGTGCCCCTCGCGCAACGCTAAGCGACCCTCGGCGCCTGCGGGCCGCCCGTACCGACCCGGTTGCGCCCCGCCGCGGCGCGGAACCCCGTGGCGTTTCGCGGCGCCGCCGGTATCCTACGGCCACGCCCGGGCCGGTCGGCCGGAGCGCCGCGGTCGCACCGGGTGGCATCTCTGCGCAGGAGTCGCATCTTGTCGACGAACCCGCCCGCCCCGGCGCTGAACGCTGCGTCGCCCGAGGGCCCCACCCCACGGACTTTTCTGGGCCATCCGGTCGGGCTGTACGTCCTGTTCTTCACCGAGTTGTGGGAGCGCTTCAGCTTTTACGGCATGAAGACGCTCCTGATGCTCTACATGATCAACTCGTTCGTCTGGTCGCAGGAAAAGGCCTCGGCCCACATGGGCTGGTACACGATGCTCGCGTACGCGTTGCCGGTGCTGGGCGGATTCGTGGCCGACCGCTATCTGGGAGCGTGGCGGGCCACCTTCCTCGGCGGCGTCCTGCTGGCGATCGGACACTTCCTGATGGCCTTCGAACCGCTTCCGTTCTTCTATTCCGCGCTGGCGTTCATCGTCGCCGGCGTCGGGCTGCTCAAGCCGAACATCTCCACCCAGGTGGGCAGCCTGTATGCGCCGGGCGATCCGCGCCGCGACGGGGCGTTCACGATCTTCTACATGGGCATCAATCTCGGCGCGCTGATCGGCCCACTGCTGTGCGACTGGCTGCGGGTCCGCTACGGCTATCACTACGGCTTCGGCGCCGCCGGCGTGGGCATGGTGCTCGGCCTGATCATCTACATCCTCGGACGCCCGACGCTGGTCGCCCGCAGCGCCAGTGTCCGGGCCGTCGCACCGACGGCGGCGGCCGCGCCGGAGGAGGCCGCGCCGCATGTGGTGCGCGACCGGCTCATCGTGCTCGTCATCATCTTCGCGTTCGTCGTGCTGTTCTGGATGGCGTTCGAGCAGAGCTCGAACGTGCTGCTCATCTGGGCCGACAAGCACACGAACCTGCGGTTGTTCTCAACCGAGCCGCCGCCCGTGGTGCTGGACGGAGCGGCGCCCCCGCCCGGCGGAGGCGGCCTGGCGGCGTTCGAAATCACGTCCGGACAGACGCAGTCCTTCAATCCGTTCTTCATCATCGCGCTCGCGCCGCTCTTCGCCTTCTGCTGGCTGTGGCTCGAGCGGCGAGGACTCCAGCCTTCGACCCCCACGAAGATGGTGCTGGGCCTGGCCGCCGTCGTGGTGGCCTACGGCGTGATGTGGCCGGCCGCCCACCTCGAGAACGGCCCGAGCCGCGCGCCGCTGGCCGAGCTGCCGGCGGGCGTGCGGCTGGAGGACTTCGGGGCGACCCGCCTGCGCTACGACCCCGCCACCAAGTCGCTCGAGATGAACGGCGTGCTGCCGGACCTCGACCGTCTGCGGCTGCTCGCGCAGGCCGCCCCGCCGGAAATCGCCTCGGCCGTGGACTCCCTGGCCAAGCAGGCGGCCGCGCGGGCCAGGGAGAGCGCCGGTGGCCGAGATTGGTCGGTGAGCGTCTCGCTGCCCACGGCGCCCGCGGACTACCGTGTCACGGGCCTGGTAGCGCCCGCCGCAGCCCGTTGGGTCCCGGACACGCGGACGCTCAGCGCGACCCAGGAGCTTTCCGACCGCGCCCGGCTCGAACTTCTCGCGCCCGCCGCGCCCGCCGAGTTCCGGTCGGCCGTGGACGCGATCTACGTCAATTCCGGCCAGTATCGCGTCAGCGTCTGGTGGCTCGTGTTGTTCTTCCTGGTGATCACCATGGGGGAGCTGTGCCTGTCGCCCGTGGGACTGTCGCTCGTCACGAAGCTGGCACCGCCCAAGCACGTCGGCATCCTGATGGGCGGCTGGTTCCTTTCCTCGGCCATCGCGGGCAAGGCGGCGCATTTCCTCGGCGGGTTCTGGGGCCGGATGCCGCCGCTTCACTACTTCATGATGTTTCTGGTGATCTGCGCTGCGGGCGCGCTGGTCATGGCTCTGCTGGTGCGCCCCATGAAGCGCATGATGCACGGGGTCAAGTAGGGAAACCCCGGCGGAGGGAGGCCGAGGGACCCCCAGGGCCGGCTAAGGGGTGGGGTCGAGCAACGGCCCCTCGAACGGCAGGGTCGGTTGCGTCGCCGCGGCGCGCGATGCGGCCCAGTGGGCCCGCCAGGCGCCGCCCGGCCATCCGGCCAGCAACGCCGCCAACGTGACCCATGCCAGAACCAGGACCAGCACCGTCGTGACGAGACTCCAACGACTGCGCCGATGTCGGACCGCCGGCCGCGGCAGGGCGTACGCTGCGGCCTGTTGCCACGTCGCAGCGGCCTTGCCGCCCAAGGGGGTTGCCACCGCCGCAGCAGCGGGAGTGAGTGCGTCGGGGTCCCGCGGACCGATGGTCGTGCCGGGGCCCGATGGCTGGGACCGGTCCGTGGCGCCGTCCGGGGCGCGCGAGGCCGTCCGCCGTGGCTCCCCGCGTTCGGGCGTTGGGGCCGCCGCGGTTGCAGTCGCGGCAGCCGCGGCCGGCTGCTGACCGAGGATTCGAGCGATCACGCGCTCGTCCCAGCTCTCCACGGTGATCCAGACGCCGGAATCGGCCGCCGAGGGGGTCGGCGACCCGGCCACCGGGGGTGTCCGGCCTTCGAGCGCCGCCGGCTTCGGTGAGCGGCGCGGCGCGTGGCCGTTCTGACGTGGGAACCGGCGCTGCAACAGAACATGGTGGGGCGGATCGCCGGCCGCGTGCTGCCGTCGGACGACGTCCTGAACCATCCCCAGCGCGCGGCGATAGCTGGTCGTCGGGGGCGCGGCGTGAACGCGTTCGCGCCCCCGGTGCCGCGTCACGAGTCGATACAACGAGCGCCCGCTGCCTCCGGCTTCCATCCCGTGCCGTCCCTCGATCCGTTCCGCCGCCCGTTCGGCCCGCGCCGTCGGTCGGAGCGTCCGAACATAGCGAGAACCGCGCGGTCGTCAATGTCGCTCGGGCCCGATGCGTTCGAGGCCGCCCATGTACGGCCGCAGCGCGTTGGGCACCGTCACGCTGCCGTCGGCGTTCTGGTTGAGCTCCAGCAGGGGAATCAGGATCCGCGGACTGGCGATCACGGTGTTGTTGAGCGTGTGACAGAACTCCGGCTTGCCGGTGTCGCCGCGGCGGTAGCGCAGGTTGAGACGGCGGGCCTGAAAATCGTGGAAGCGGCTGGCGCTGTGCGTCTCGCCGTACGCATCGCGGCTCGGCATCCATGTTTCGATATCGAACATGCGAACCTTCCCCTGGCCCATGTCGCCCGTGCAGACTTCCATCACGCGGTACGGAAGCTCCAACGCCTGAAGGACCGCCTCGGCGTTGGCGAGGATCGCCTCGTGCCATTGGGCCGACTCGGCCGGATCGGCCTTGCAGATCACGACCTGCTCGATCTTGTCGAAATAGTGGATCCGGTAGAGGCCGCGCGTATCCTTGCCGGCGGCGCCCGCCTCGCGCCGAAAGCACGTACTCCGGGCGACGTACAGTTTCGGCAGTTCCGCCTCTTCGAGGATCTCATCGCTGTGGTACCCGGTGACCGGAACCTCGGCCGTGCCGACGAGGCTCTGCCCGTCACGCTCGCAGAGGTACACCTCGTCACGGTGCAGCGGGAAGAACCCGGTGCCTTCCATGAGTCGGTCATTCACGAGCACGGGGACGGTCAGCGGCACGAAACCGCGGGCGATCATCAAGTCCCAGGCCAGTCGCAAGACGGCTTCGTGAAGTTGCGCGCCCGCGCCGCGCAGCACGTAGTTCCGGCTGCCCGCGATCTTCACCCCGCGGTCGATGTCAATGATCCCCAGGTGCAGCCCCAGATCCAGATGGTCGCGGAAGTCGAACCCGAACTCCTGACGCCGTTGCGGCGTTCCGACCCGCCGAACCTCAACGTTGTCAGATGCGTCGCGCCCGACCGGAGCGGACGGGTCGGGGATCTGTGGCACGAGGAGCATGAGCGCGTGCAGCTCGGCCTCGACGCGCTCCCGCTCCGCGTCGATTTCCTTTAAGCGCGCCTTGATCTGGCTCATGGCCTTGGTGAGCTCGGCCCTCTGCTCCTTGGGCGCCCTCGCGATCTGCTCGCCGGCCTGGTTCTGGCGGAAGCGGAGGTCGTTGAACTCCGTCTCCAACGCGCGGCGGCGGGCGTCGACCGCCAGAATGCGGTCGATGTCCACGCTCATGTTCTTCTGGGCGGCGGCTTGTTTGACGAGGTCGGGATGCTCACGGATTAACCGGAGATCGATCATGCGTCCGAGATCCGAAGAAACCGGATCGCGCCGCCGCCCCGACGGACGACCCGCGCGGTCACGCGACGCGTGAGCCGCCGATTATACGGCCGCCTCCGGTCGCGGCGGTGCCCGTCGGCCCGGCGCCTCTTCAGCCCAAGGGCACACGGCCGGACACGCCGGCGACAGTGCCAAAGCCGCGCTCCGTGGCGCTCGTTGTCACGTGTCGCGAACCGGTTGTGCCGACCACGCAGGTACAGCGCTAAAAGTTAGTAAAAACCGAGCGGCAGGGGCGCGGGCGACGCCAGTTCGTCTTGACGCGCCTGGGGGCAAAATGTACGATCACTGCGCTGAAACGCCTGAAAGCGCAGTAGAAGTGCGCTCTCGCCGGTGCGCGATCAGTGATTCAAATCGCCGTCGCGAGGCGTGCCCGGGCGGGGTCCGACCACGCGGCGATGCAGGCGTCGATAGCGGAGCCAGCGTTCCCGTCAGGGCGCTGGCTGCTCGACCGCGGGGGTAGGCGGGCGGTTGACTCTTAGTGATACGCTGCCTTGTGCGGCGGTGGCTCTAACGGGCAGCGCCGCGAAGGACTGCCGTGGGCGCGGCCGGAAAGTGAGGAGGAGGGCCGCGGTCGCTCCAGCGGCCGAGCTCAGCCGGAGCGCCGGGTACGAGTGCCTTGCGGTCAGCGGCTGCCGGTCGGTGGGCCTGACGGGGCCGCCGGCGGGTGCCCGACGCGAGGCGGAGCAGCAGGCTGGCACGCGACTGCCTGCGGAGAAGCGCGAAGCCTGATTCGAACTGCTTCCGACGCTCACCCTTCGCGCGATTCGCACCGCAGTCGGGGTCGGCCTGTCTCTTTGCGCTCCGCCGGCCGCCTCATTCCGGCGGGACCATTTCGGCCGGCCGCCGTGTCGAGAGTGCGGCGTCGAACGAGTAGAGCGCGAGCGCGGTCCAGATGAACCCGAACGCCACCAGGTGCGCGTGTGGGTCAAACCGCTCCCGGAAAGCGAAAACGGCCAGCAGGAAGTGCCCGGTCGGAGCGAGATACTGGACGAAGCCCATCGTCGTCAGGCGCAACCGGCGGGCAGCCTGAGCGAACCACAGCAGCGGCAGGGCGGTGACCAGCCCGGCCGCCGCAAGCAGCAGGTCCGTGGTCAGCGACGCGTGCCCGAACGCGAGCGTTCCGCCCAGGCCCCGCGTGGTCAGCAGCGCAAGGGCAAACGGCGTGAGCAGGGCGGTTTCAACAGTCAGACCGACCGGCGCGTCAACCGGCGCCGTCTTGCGCAGCAAACCGTACAAGCCGAATGTGAGCGCAAGAAACAACGCGATGGTCGGGAACTCGCCGAAAGACAACGTCAGATAACCGACGCCGACCGCGGCCAGGCCCACGCTCAGTAGTTGCAGGCGCCGCAGGCCCTCGCGAAGAAAGATGTAACCGAGCAGGACGTTCACGAGCGGGTTGATGTAGTACCCCAGGCTCGCGTGGAGCGTGTAGCGGTTGTTGATCGCCCATACGAACACGACCCAATTGCCGGCGATCAGGAGCGTGGTCGCGCAGAGAGTCAGCAGGCCGCGCCGCGACCCCAGCACCGCCCACACCTGCGGCCAGGCGTGCCGGACGGCCAACAGGAGCGACAAAAACGCGAGCGACCAGACGATCCGGTGCGCGACGACCTCCCAAAGATCCACGTCTGACACCGCCTTGAAATACAGCGGGAAGACGCCCCACAGTCCATACGCCGCCACGGCGTACGCCACCCCGGCCCGCGTCCGGGCGGCGGTGCTTTCGGCGGTCGGGGGCACCGAGACAAGGGGGGCCGGCGGCCGCAGGTCCATGGGCGGATCATAACGCGTGCGGGAACGTCGGGGCGCGCGGCTCCGTGCGGGCGCCGCGGGGCCGCATCATCCCGGCGCCGGCGGCCGACCGATAGAGGAAGCATGGTTGGATTCTGCGCCCGTCTGCTGCGCTTTGCGGCGACGGCCCGCGTGCGGGGCGACGTCGTCGGCTTCGATTTCGCGCGGCGGCTGCTGTGGGAATGCGACGCCAGACTGCGGCACTTCGCGGCCGCGGGACCGCTGCGCCTACCGGCCGTGGACCTGGCGGACCTGGTCGGCGACATGTCCTTCTCCGTCAGCACCGCAGCGGTGCGCTGTGAGGACGGCGGAGTCAGTCCGCTCGAAAGTCTGTGCCTGGCGGCGCTCGTTCGGCACCTCAGCCCCCGCCGGATCTTCGAGATTGGCACGTTCAAGGGACGTACCACTCGGCTGCTGGCCGAGCATGCGCCGCCGGAGGCCGAAGTCCTGACGCTCGACCTGCCGGCAGACCAGGTGCCGGCGATGGCGGTCCGGCCGACGGACGCCGACATGCGCTACATCGCCAAGCCGCGCATCGGCGAGTGCTTCGCCGACGCTCTCGTCGGGCGGCGGATCACGCAGTTGCTGGGGGACTCGCGGACCTTCGATTTCGGGCCCTACCGCCGCGCGTGCGATTTCGTGTTCGTAGACGGCGCGCACAGCGATCCGTTCGCGGCGGCGGATACGGCGACCGCCTTCGAACTGATCCGCCCGGGCGGAGCGATCGTCTGGCACGATTACAAGCCCGGCTGCCCCGGCGTGTTGCGGGCCCTGCACGCGGTCGCTCAAACGCATCCGTTGGTGGTGTTGCGAGGCACCTCGCTGGCGGTGCATCGGGCGCCGGGCGGACCCGTCAGACCTTTGTGACCCGCAAAACTTCCTCGGGGGTCGTGATGCCGGCGCGGGCCAGGCGCCAACCCTCTTCGCGCATCAGCACCAGACCGTGCTGCCGCGCCACGGCCTCGAGCTGGGCGGCGGAGGCATGCTGGAGCACCATCTCACGCAGCTTGTCGTTCATGACGAGCAGTTCGTAGAGCGCGCGCCGACCTGAGAACCCGGTCCCCCGGCACTCCTTGCAGCCGCGGCCGCGGTGCAGCCGTTCGCCAAGCTGATAGCCGAAGTCGGCCGGCAGGGTTTTGGGATTCTGCGGCTCGTACGCCTCCTTGCAGTGCTTGCAGATGGTCCGGACGAGCCGCTGGGCCAGGACGGCCTCGAGCGAGCTGGAGACGAGGAACGGCTCGACGCCCATGTCGAGCAGGCGGGTGGTGGCCGTCACGGCGTCGTTGGTGTGCAGAGTGCTGAAGACCAGGTGGCCGGTCAGCGACGCATTGATGGCGACCTCCGCGGTCTCCCGGTCGCGGATTTCGCCCACCAGCACGACGTCGGGGTCGTGCCGCAGGAAGCTCCGCAGGGCGCGAGCGAAGGTGAGTCCGATCTTCGGGTTGATGGGCGTCTGGTTGACGCCGTCGAGGTAGTACTCGACCGGATCTTCGATCGTGAGGATCTTGAGCTCGTCGCTCACGATCGTGCGCAGCGCTGCATACAGGGTGGTCGTCTTGCCGGACCCGGTCGGGCCCGTGACGAGCAGGATGCCGTGCGGGCGGTTGATGAGGTCCATGAAGACCTCGTAGGTGCGGCCCTCCATGCCCAGCTTGCGCAGGTCCAGCTCGACGGAGGTGCGGTCCAGAATCCGCAGCACGATGCCTTCGCCGAAGGTCATCGGGATGATGCTGACGCGCAAGTCGATCTCGCGGCCGTGCGCTTTGATCTTGAAGCCGCCGTCCTGCGGGAGGCGGCGCTCCGCGATGTTCAGATTCGAAAGAATCTTGATGCGGCTGACGATGGCGTTCTGGAACCGGCGAATCTCGGGCGGCACGTTGGCCACGTGCAGCACCCCGTCCACGCGGTATCGAACGCGGAAATCGTTCTCAAACGGTTCGAAGTGAATGTCACTGGCACGCTGGTCGATGGCTTCGATCAGGATCTCGTTGACGAGCTTGATGACCGACGCTTCCTGGGCCATCTGCACGTCGAGGTCTTCGGACTCGACATGATGCTCGTCGATGATCTCGACATCGCCCGACTCGGCCACCATCTCCTGGAGGACTTCACCGCCCACCCCGTAGAACGCCTTGATGAGCTTGTGAATCTCGGCCCGCGGCGCGAGGACCGGCTCGACCGGCATGTTGATGCAGGTGCGGACCTCGTCCAGCGCGTACATGTTGAACGGGTCCGACGTCGCCACGCGCACGCCCTTGCCGTTCCTGGCGATCGGCATCAATCCGTACTTGTGGATCAGACGCGGTGGGATCAGCGCCAGCAACTCGCGGTCGATGTCGCTCTCCCGCAGCTCGACCACCGGGATCATGAGTTGTTCACTGAGCACCGCGAGTACGTCCCGCTCGGCCACGAGCTGCATGCGGATCAGAACCTGGTCGATCCGATCCGACGGCGACGTGCGCGCGTTCATCGCCGCCGTGAGCTGCTCGCGGGTAATGAGCCCTTTGCTGACGAGTGCTTCGCCGATCGACATTCTCACAACCGTCTTCAGGTCAAGAGCTTAGCGATGTCCTCACCGTCGGCGGCGCACGGCCCGCCGCCGTCTTTTACCGGCCCGTCCCGGTTGCGGTTGCACCCGGGCGGCGCGCTCAACGGCTGCGCTCTGGGCCGCGGGGGCGGCCCGGCAGGCAGCCCGACCGCGCGGTCTCGACTCTCGAACTCTTTCGACCGAGAGCCGGGCCGCCCCAGCCGTCGATGCACGCTTGCGCGGCGCGCGCCCCCGAGGTCAGGCTTTGCCGACCACGCGCCGGATGGCCGCCTCAAGCTGCCCGGGATTCCGCTCCTCCAGCTCGTAGGTCACCCGCACGGCCGGCTTGTTGAGCCGCAGCACGCGGCCCAAGTCGATCGGCGTCCCGATGAGCACGGCGTCGCAGGGCACGGCGTTGATCGTCTGCTCCAGGTCGCGCATCTGCGCCGCGCCGTAGCCCATCGCGGGCAGCACGTCGGTCAGGTGCCGGTACTGCTCGAAAGTCGTCCGGATCGTGCCCACCGCGTACGGCCGCGGGTCGACGATGGCGCTGGCGCCGAACCGTCGGGCGGCGATGTGGCCGGCGCCGTAGCGCATCTCGCCGTGGGTCAGCGTCGGGCCGTCCTCCACCACCAGTACCCGGCGGCCCCGGACCTCCTCCGGCGCGCTCACCGCGACGGGCGAGTTGGCCTGGATCACCGTAGCCCGCGGGTTCACCTCCGCAACGTTTCGCAGCACCGTCGCAACGTCCTCCGGACGCGCGGTGTCCACCTTGTTCACCACCACGACATCTGCCAGGTAGAGGTTGGTTTCGCCCGGATAATAGCGCCGCTCATGACCCGGGCGGTGGGGATCGACGAGCGTGATGTGGAGGTCCGGGCAGAAGAACGGCAGGTCGTTGTTTCCGCCGTCCCAGAGCACCACGTCGGCCTCCGCCTCCGCGGCCTTGAGAATCTTGACGTAATCGATGCCGGCGAAGATCAGGTTGCCGGCCGCAATGTGCGGCTCAAACTCCTCGCGTTCCTCGATGGTGCACTCGTAATGGTCCAGGTCGGCGAGCGTGGCGAAGCGCTGACAAACCTGCCGGCGCAGGTCACCGTATGGCATCGGGTGCCGCACCGCGGCGACGCGCAGCCCGAGCTGCCGCAGGATTCGCACGACGGCCCGCGAGGTCTGGCTTTTGCCGCAGCCCGTGCGCACCGCACACACCGCAATCACCGGCTTGGTGCCCTTCAGCATGGTCCGCCGCGGCCCGAGAAGGCAGAAATCGGCGCCTGCGGCATTCACCAGCGCGGCTTTGTTCATCACGGCTTCGTGCGATAGATCCGAGTATGCGATCGGCACCAGATCGACGTGATGTCGGCGGATCAAATCGGCGATCTCGCTTTCGGGATAGATCGGGATCCCCTGGGGATAACGCGGCCCGGCGAGCTCCGGCGGATAAATGCGCCCGGCAATGTCGGGGATTTGGGCGGCCGTAAAGGCGACCACCTCCACATCGGCCCGATCCCGCCAATACACGTTGAAATCGTGGAAGTCACGTCCCGCGGCCCCCATGATGATCACTTTCCGGCTCCCTGCGTCCATATTTCTTCTCCGTCCGTCTCTGGCTGACGTTGCGTGGCCGACCCCGTGCTGTCGACCCGGTCCGGCAGCCTGTGTCCGGCCGACACCGGACGCGGGATGACACGCAGAGTAACCCCGGCGTCCGGTTAGCTCAAGGAGCGTAAGCCATCGCGGCGGCCAGTGACGCAACGCCTTGCTGCGCGACGCGCGCGGTCGTACGATTCGGGCAGACCGGTGCGGTCCGCGCCGCACCCGACCGGCTTCGGGCCGGGTCTGTGCGCCGGCCGGCGCGGGTTGCGCTGACTGGAGCCATCGACATGTGGAGTCGTGCGACGCGGGTCCGTGGTCGGCTCGCGACCGTTCTCGTCTGCGGGGGTCTCCTCGTCGGTTCTGCGGCGGCGCAGTCCGGAGACGAAGAGAAGGGGCCGTTTCGCGAGCCGGGTATCACGTACATGGAGCACTCCAAGCCGTACGTTCAATGGTTGGCCGGGGCCCTGATCATCGGCGCGTGCCTGATGATCGCCTTCAAGAACCCGCACCGCTCGCATCTGGATTAGCGGCGGGCGGCGGGGGAGATCGGCTGCGGCGCCGGTTCCGAACCTCGTTCCGTCCGAGGCACAGGAGTTTCATCATGCGACGCGGGTCGTTCTGGCTTGCCGCGCTCGTCTGTCTGAACCTCGTTCTTCTCGCTGCCATACTGCTCGTCGGAACCGGTCCCAGAGCCGCGCTGGCTCAAAGCGGGCCCGCCGCCGGCACGACGAACAACTACCTCGTCGTGAGCGGTCAAGTCCAGCGCGGCTACGACGTTCTATATCTGCTCGACGCGCGCGAACGGGCACTGCACGCGTTCTACTTCCGCAAGGGCACGCGAGACCTCCTTTGGGGTGGAATGCGCTCGCTCGAGATGGATTTCCGGAATAACCGCGACTAACACGGAGGGGCACCGAATGTCCTGCCATGATGGATCCCCGTCGGCCCGATCCTCCGCAGCCGATTCCCGCATGCCGCTCACGGCCGCCGCCTCGATGCCGACGGCCGCTGTGGATGCGCGCACCTTCGCAGTGGGCGTGCTCAGCGTCACCGCCTGCGTCCTGTTCGTGGGACTAATTCTGTTGGCGGCCGCGCCGCAGCAGTTAGCCCAGGCGGCCGGCCAGAATGACCGCGCTGGCGACTACATCATGGTCACCCAGCAGGTCTCCGAGTCGACGGAGGTCGTCGGGGTCATCGACGCGGCAGCGCGGCACATGATTTATTACATATTCGACCCCAATCGCGAAACGATTGAGTTCGTGGCGCGCGTACCGCTGGATCAAATGCCAACCCCGCATCCGCGGGAGCCCGAGCCGCGACCGCGGCGGCGCTAGCAACCGCTTGCCACAGGCACGGGGAAGCGACAGGCCGGGGACGCAGTTGAAAATACCGAGTGGGCTGCCGGGGGCCGGAGGTGTGAATGTAGCGAACCATAGAAGACAACATAATATATGTTATAGGACTTTGTATGTGACACGCTCGCCCAAGGCGCGACCTGCCCTCGCCTGACCACGGGCTGCCCGAATGGGCTCATCGCAGGAGCACGGGCAGCGGCATGCCGCGCTGTTCGGCATGCGGACCGTGCCGGGGTGGCCGTTCGCCGGGTTGAGGCCGGGCGACGGGCCGGCGGCGTTTTCGAGACTGCCCGTTGCTCGCGGCCGGCGCGGGTGGGTTCCGCCTAAGGTATTCGTCGAGGTGTTCGGGGGCGGCGAAGTGCTCTTCCCAGCCGTAGTCGCCGGAGTGGTAATCGCAGTTGTCCGTGGAGTAGGCACGGCAGATTCGGGGCCGGGTCGGATAGATCCCGCAGCGGTTGTCCGGTTGGAGATGGCGACACGGCGTGTTGAAGGCGATGTACCAGTCCCCGTCTTCCACGAACACGGAAACGTGCTCGTGAAGCAAATACCAACGGATGTCGTCGAAGTCCGCTCGGGTCTGGGGCTTCTCGATGGGGAGTGCGATGTAGCGGCAACAGGCCGCGGTGCAGTGTTCGCAAAGCAGTCCGGGCATGTTTACTCTCCTGGCGGCACGGACGTAGGAGCCAAGGGGATCACTTGTTGGATTCGCCCCTTCCCGTTCGGGTATGGCTGCTGGCGGCAAAGATGTCGGCAGCGGTCGCAGTGGCAGAACTGGGTGCGGGAGCGCTTCCGGGCCGGCTGGCGGGCGAGCTCGGCACGACCAGAAAGCTCGCGGTCAGGTACGCCGCTGCCAGCGTGACCGCATCGAGCGCGCGACACCACTCGGCCAGCTCGGTTCGCAGGCTCGTATCAGAAAGCGGCACCGAAGGCAGGGTGTCCAGCGCGACGAAGTGGCGCAGCGCGTAGGCCAGGCCACAGGTCAGCGCCCCTGCCGCGACGGCCGCATAACGCACCCAGGGCCGCGCCGCGAAGCGCGGCGCGGCAGCCGCGGTCAAACAGATGGCCGCGCCGATCGCAAGCAGAGCGAGGACGGCGGCGGCGCGCCGCGCGTCGCTTCGCAGAGGCGGCACGAGCCGGAGTGCAAGGGCGATCCCGGCCGCGGCCAGGAAGAGCGCAACGATACGGGACCAGCTCCCGATCAAGCACGGATCCGCCAAATTTCGAGGCTGACCGGCGGCAGCAACGCTGCGAGTCAGGCCGGTGCGCCCGACCGCATTGTACCCGGCCAACCGCGGGCGCAGGGCGCGCGTCCGACCGAGGGACACCGCGGCGGGCGGGGCGCGACGCGGGCGTCAGTCGCCCAGCGAGGTGTCCACGGCACGCGCCATCGCGATCAACGGGTCGTCCGGCGCCATGGTACGCTGGCGATCCGCGACGGACTCGATTGGCACGAAGTTCACGGTGCCCTGCTGCCAGACCACCATCTGGTTCCAGAGGCCCTCGGCGATGAGCTGGACGGCCTTGTGCCCGAAGCGCGTCGCCAGCACGCGGTCAAAGGCGACCGGCGTACCGCCCCGCTGGACGTGGCCGAGGATCGTGGCGCGCGTCTCGCGCCCCGTCCGCTCGGCGATCTGCTCGGCCAGGACGGTGCTGATGCCACCGAGCCGCACGGGGTCCGGACTGTCGTGCACGATCTTGTCGACGACTTGCCGACCGCCGCGGGGGGCAGCGCCCTCGGCGACCGCGATGAGGGTGAAACGTTTGCCCCGCCGGTCGCGCTCTACGCACGCTTCGCAGACTTTTTCGATGTCATAGGGGATTTCAGGAATTAGGATCACGTCCGCGCCGGCGGCCAATCCCGCTGAGATCGTCAGCCAGCCGGCGTTGCGGCCCATGAGCTCGACCACCATCACGCGATGGTGGCTGGAGGCGGTCGAGTGGATCTTGTCGAGGCACTCGGTGGCCGTCTGCACGGCGGTTGTGAAGCCGAACGTGAGATCCGTGCTCATCAGGTCGTTGTCGATCGTTTTCGGCACGCCGATGCACCTCACGCCGCGCCGGATGAGGTTCGCGGCGCCGGACATCGTGCCGTCGCCGCCGATGCACACGATCGCGTCCAGATGCCGGTCGTGAATGTGTTCGAGCACACGCTCGGTGACGTCCTCGAAAATCGGCTTGCCGTCCGGACCTTTGCCCACGGCGAACCGTGACGGGTTGGCCTTGTTGCTGGTTCCCAGGATCGTCCCGCCGACCGTGAGGATGTTGGACACATCGTCACGCGTCAGCGGACGCATGCGGTTGCGGATGAGGCCCAGGAAGCCGTCCTCGATGCCCCAGACCTCGAGGCCGAGCTGCCCGATTGCGGCTTTCGTGACGACCCGGATCACCGCGTTGAGTCCCGGGCAGTCGCCGCCGCCCGTCAAGATACCGATTCGGCTGATCCTGTGGTTGGCCATCGTCTGCTCCTGCTGCGGCGGCAGCGCGCACCGGCCGCGTGCCTGCGCTTTATCGGCAGAAAGTGCTTTCCGCGAATAGTCGTGGACTGTCGCGGCCCCCCTGCTCCGCCGCCCCGGTCCTACATGTGCAACCCGCCGTCCACCACGAATACTTGTCCGGTGATGTACGCCGCTTGCGGTCCGGCGAGGAACGCAACCAGTCCGGCGACTTCCTCGGCCCGACCGAACCGCTGAAGCGGGATCACCTGCTTCACCTGCTCCTTCAGCTTCTCCGGCAAGTCCTGCGTCATTTCCGTGTCGATGAAGCCCGGGGCCACGACGTTGCAGGTGATGCCACGTTTGCCGAGCTCCTTGGCGACGGACTTGGTCAGGCCGATCAGGCCGGCTTTGGCCGCCGAGTAGTTCGCCTGTCCCGGGTTGCCCATGAGTCCGGACACGCTCCCGACGTTGATAATCCGGCCGCGCCGCGCCCGCACCATGTGCCGGCTGGCGGCGCGAATGGTCGAGAAGGCAGCCCGCAGGTTGGTGTCGATGACCTGGTCGAACTGCTCGTCTTCCATGCTCATGACGAGCCCGTCGCGCGTGATCCCGGCGTTGTTGACGAGGATGTCGAGGCGACCGTGTCTTTCCACCGTGGCGTCAATCGCGGCGCCAACCGCGGCCCGGTCGGTCACGTCGAGGGCCAGCGGCACGATGCGCGGCGCCAGCTCGCCGGCCGCGGCGCGGATCCAGGCCTGGGTCCGGTCCACCGCGCGGGCCGCCGCCAGCACGGTGGCTCCCTGCCGCGCGAGTTCGAGGCAGATGGCTTGCCCGATCCCACGCGACCCCCCCGTCACCAGCGCCACTTGTTCCGCCAGCACCTGGCTCATCGCAGTCTCTCCGTCGGTCAGGCGGCCGCGGTGAGGTCGTCGGCGGTGCCGAGGTTCGTAACCTTCAGCCGGCGGTCGATCTTGCGCAGCATCCCCGCCAGGTGGCGGTTCGGCCCGATCTCGTAGAACTCCGTGACGCCGTCGGCGATCAGGCGCTCGACGCAGGCCTGCCAGCGCACGGGGCTGGTCACCTGCTGGACGAGCGACATCCGGATCGCGTCCGGCTCGCCATGATATCGGGCGTCCACATTCGCGATCACGCGGACCGTCGGTGGCCCGAACGCCGCCGCCGCCAGCACGGGCCGCAGGCCGTCGGCTGCGGGCTGCATGTGCGGACTGTGGAAGGCCCCTGCGACCTTGAGCGGCACCGCCCGGCCGCCGAATTCCTCGGCCAGGGCGGCCGCGGCCTCGCATGCGGGCCGGTCGCCGGAGATGACGATCTGGCCGGGGCAGTTGTAGTTCGCGGGGCGGACCTGCCCGTGAGGCGCCACGCGCTCGCACAGCGCCAGAACCTGCGCTTCATCCAGTCCCAGCAGCGAGACCATGCCGCCGGGGGTGCGGTCGGCGGCTTCCTGCATGAGTTGGCCGCGCCGCTGCACGACTCGCAGGGCGTCCTCCAGCGGCAAGGCCCCGGCGATGTGCAAGGCGGTGTACTCGCCCAGACTGAGCCCGCCCAGCGCGACGAACTGTTCGGAGGTGATCCGGCCGCAGGCCACCGCCGCCCGATACAGGGCGACGCTCGTCACGAAAATCGCCGGCTGCTGGACATCGGTGGCCTCGAGCCGCTCCGCGGGCCCGTTGAAGCACAGCTCCGAGAGCGGAAATCCGAGTACGCGGTCGGCGATGCGGAAGACCTCGGCCGCGGCGGGATGGGCGGCCGCCACGTCCCTGCCCATGCCGACGAACTGGGCCCCCTGGCCCGGGAAGATCGCCGCGTGAGTTGCCATGTCAGATCCTCAGGAGGACCGCGCCCCAGGTCAGGCCGGCGCCGAACGCGACCAGAAGCACCCAGTCGCCGGCGCGCACGCGTCCGGACGTGCGGGCCTCGTGCAGCGCCACGGCGACCGAGGCGGCGGACGTGTTGCCGTAGCGGTCGATGTTGATCAGGACGCGCTCGAGCGGCAGCGCCAGCCGCTCGCAGGCCGACTCGATGATGCGGAGATTGGACTGGTGCGGAATGACGCAGGCGACGTCCTGCAACGCGACGCCCGCGTCCGCGCAGGTTTCGGCGATGACCGCCTCCATTTGGGTCACCGCGAACTTGTACACGTCGCGGCCCTGCATCCGCATGTAGTGGAGACGCTCATCGAGCGTGCGGTGCGAGGCCGGTTCCCGGGTGCCGCCCGCGGGAATGTAGATCAGCCGTCCGCGCTCGCCGTCGGCCCCGAGCCGCACGGCCACAATGCCGCGCTGCGGATCCCGCGCGCGGCGGATGATCGCCGCGCCGGCGGCGTCCCCGAACAGGACGCACGTCTGGCGGTCCTGCATGTCGGTGATGCTCGAGAGCACGTCGGCGCCGACGACCAGCACGGTCTGGGCCAGGCCGGTGACGACGTACTGGGCCGCCGACTGGAGGGCCCACACGAACCCGCTGCACGCCGCGGCGAGGTCGTACGCCGGGATCCAGCGGCAACCCAAGCTGGCCTGGAGCAGGCACGCGGTCGCAGGCAACGGGTGCTCGGGCGTGATCGTGGCGACGAGGATCAGGTCGAGGTCGTGCGGCGTCAGTCCGGCGTCGGCCAGGGCCGCGCGGCTGGCCGCCGTGGCGAGCGACAAAGTCGTCTCCCCCGGGGCGACCCAGTGCCGCTGGCGGATGCCGGTGCGCTGGACGATCCACTCGTCGCTGGTGTCGACGTACCGCCGCAGCTCGTCGTTCGTCACGATACGCTCGGGCAGGTACGCGCCGGTGCCGACGATCTCGATCGGCCAGGCCACCCTCATGCGGCGTCCTCGACGCGCGTTGGGAGCTCGCGGGCGATCGCGGGAATGAGGTCGTGGCGTACCTGCTCGACGGCGACCCGGATGGCGTTGCCGATGGCCCGCCGGTCGCTGCGGCCGTGGCAGATGATGACGACGCCGTTGATGCCCAGCAGCGGCGCGCCGCCGTACTCGGCGAAGTCGTGCTTGCGCCAGATACGGGCGACGACGGGTTCGAATTTCTGCACGAGCTCCTGACCCTCGTCGCGGATTTCCGCGACGATCGTTTTGAACAGCCCCTCGGCCAAGCCCTCCGTGAGCTTGAGCATCACGTTGCCGACGAAGCCGTCGCACACCGCGATGTCGCACGCGCCGCCGAAGATGTCGCGGCCCTCGACGTTACCGATGAACTGGAGGGCCGCATCGTCCTTGATCAGGGCGGTGGCCTCCTTCACGAGCGGGCTGCCCTTGCCCTCTTCCTCGCCGATGGACACGAGCCCCACGCGGGGCTGCGGGATCCCCAGGATCAGCCGCGCGTAAAGGTCGCACATGCGGGCGTACTCGTGCAGATGGTGCGGCTTCGGCGCCACGTTCGCGCCCACGTCGCAGATCACGACGGGCCCGTGAAAGGTCGGCATCACCACTGCGATGCCCGGCCGCGACACCCCGCCGACCGGCCCGATCTTGAGCTGACAGGCCGCCGCGAACGCGCCGGTATTGCCCGCCGAGATGATCGCGTCCAGCTCACGCCGGCCGGCCGCGACCGCCAGTCGCACGATGCTCGCGTCGCGTTTGTGCCGCAACGCGTCGACGGGCGGCTCGTCCATGCCGATCACCTGGCTGCACGGCTCGATCCGCACCCGGGGGTCGTTGAGATTCGCGGCCCGGCACTCGGCCTCCACCGCCTCGCGTAGTCCGTAGAGGAGGATCTCGTCCTGCGGACCCAGATGACGCAGCCCGAGCTCCACGCCGCGCACGATCTCCGCCGGGGCGTGGTCGCCTCCCATCGCATCCATGCCGATCCGCATGGAGGCCTCCTAGGCTTCCTCCGCACCCACCTTGATCCGGGTGTGCGCGTTGACGTACCCGCAGTTGCGGCACGCACGATGGGGCAGCTTGGCCTGTCCACACTGCGGGCAGGCGATCAGGTGCGCCGGGCGCAGCGCGTGGTGCGCCCGCCGCGTGCGTTTCCGCATCTTACTTTTTTTTGTGACCGGTAACATCGCGACTCCCGTCGGTGCAACGCCGCCCGCGCGGGCACAGCACAGATACCGGCGAGCGACCACCGGTCGGCCCGCCGCCTCGGACCCCGTGTAGAATCTCACAGGCTACGCGCCTACGCGCACAGTGTCAAGCCGCGGCTTAGGACCCGCTTTTTTCGCAGCTCACGACCCGCCCTTCGACCCGTCGTCCAGCTTTTCCAGGTCCTCGCGGGCCCGCTTCTTGGCCCGCAGGAGGCGCGCGGTGTAGTCCGCTTCAGATTGGGGCGCTTTGCGAGCCGGCGGTCGCGCGACCACCGGCTGGTCCTGCTCGGTCGCCCCGCCCAGAGCCCGACTCAGGTCGTCTGCCGCCTGCGCGGCCGGCGGGGCCTCGTACCGTGTTCCAGCCGCCGGCGGGGCCGACGCGGGCCGATCCCCCGCGTCTGTCGGGCCCGCGCGCATCTGTGCCTCCCGGAGCCGTTCGCGGGCCCCCCTCAGCGTAGACAGCACCGCTGCGGCCTCCTGGGGCCGGCCGCGCCCCGCGAGGTCGGCGATGAAGCCCCGCACCTTCCGGTACAGCTCAACCGGGTTGACCGCGATGCGGCGCACGGCTACGTCCGCGAGGAAGAGTACGAGCATCCACGAGACGAGCGTCTCCCAGATCGAGCGGCGGTCCTCGGCCCGCGGGAGCCCGGTCCGGTCGAAGACCTGCGCGGCCTGCCCCGCGTCGAGCAATCGGCCGCCCGTGCGTGCGCGGATCTCCTCAAGCAATGGCAGATTCGCGGTGAGCTGGGCGTACTCGGCCGAGTAGGCCATGGACAGCCCGGTCCGCAGCGTGCCGCTGACGGCCTCCGGCCCGCGGCCCATGCGGTAGGCCAGGTTGACTATGTAGTTGCCGCGGTCGCGGACGTCAAACTCGCCTTCGTAACGGCCCGGCCCGGTTTGCGTCAGCCGCAGCGGCTGGGCGGTGCTGTCCGGGCGGACCAGCGTGCCGGTAAGGTCCATGAAGTTGAGGGCCTCCGCGTTCTTGTCGAGCGCATCGACGCGGATGGTGGCCCTTCCGCCGCGCACCGAGGTGGTGACGTCGAAGGCGGCCGACTCCGTCTGCCGCGAGACCCACCGGATGGCCTGCGCCCAGAACTTGCTGAAGCGCGGCCAGGCGGTCCAGTCCGGCCCCCACTGTGGCCAAAGGCCGCTGGTGAACGCGACAGTCTTGCCCAGCCCGACCTGCCAGTGCGCGAGGATGGGGTCGTCGCCTTCTTCCGACTTGCGCACGATGGGCGTGTCCGCCAGGTCGCGGGCGGTCGTCAGCACGAACCCTTGCAGGTTCGGCAGGCCGCCGTCGGTCAGACCCGGCACGACCGGCGAGAGGGGGTTCACGAGGCGCGGCGTGAAGAGGCCCTCCTGCACCAGGGAGCGCCGCACCTCGCGCGACTCCTTCACGAAGATCTGCGGGAGCTTGTTGGGATCGTTGGTGCGGTAAAACCGGCCGCCGGTCGTGTCCGCGATCTGCCGGGCCAGCGTCTCATTGATGAAGTGTCCGCCGTAGCCGATCGCGACGGTTGAGCACGTGATGCCGGCGTCCCTCATCTTCGCGAGGGTCGAATCGGACGGTGGCAGCGGGTCGAAGTCGGACACGATGATGATGTGCTTGGGGCCGTCGCGATTCTTCGCGATCAGCGCGTCGGCGGCCGGGCGTAGGAGGTCCTCGAAGTGCGGCATGTCGCCCATGCTCATCTTCTTGATGGCGTTGACGATGGCGGTCTTCGTGCCGACCTCCTGCATGGGCACGACCCAATGCCCCTGGTCGGTCCCCTGCCAGGCCCAGGCCAGTACCCCGACCAGGTCGCGGCTGGACAGGGCCTGCACCGCCTCGATCGCGCAGCGCTGCCCGAGGTAGTTCCCGCGCTCGACCTCGCTGGCGTGCATCACCAGCGCCAGCGCACCGCGGACGAACTGCTTCTTGTGCTTGATGTCGAAGCTGACCGGCATGACTTCCTCGACCGGACTGCCGATCCAGCCGCCCGCGCCGAACGAGTGGTCGCCGCCCACCATGACCAGCCCACCGCCGAGTTCCCGTACGTACGTCGCCAGCGCCAGCTTTTCGTCGTCGCGGACGTCGCCGGCCGGCACGTTCGACAAAATCACCGCGGAATATTCCAGCAGGCGGACCTGATCGAGCGGGGCGTCGCCCGCGATGGCCACGTCGCACACCAGGCGCTCGGACTCCAGGGCGCGCTTCAGGATCTCGGCCGACGGCTGCGCCCGGCTGAGGTCCTCGCGCGTGGTGAGGATCAGGATCCGGCCCTGTCCGGCCACCACCGTGAACGCCCGCCCTTCGTTGTTGTCGGGCAGCGTATCTTCTGCGCTGCGGTCCGGCTCGAACCGGGCTGTGAAGCGGTGCGCCCCGGCGTAGCGGAGCGGCACCTGAATCACGCGCCGATTGGGCCCCGCCTGAAGTTCGACGGACAGCCCCGCTCCGGGCGCCGCGCCGTTCAAGTCGACCTGCTCGTCGTTGTGCCACAGCAGCAGCCGGCCCCTGGTTTCGCGCTGGGACCGCAGCACGACGTGCAGGTTGATCGTCTCATCCACGTTGGCCGTCGGCGGAGCCTTGAGCGACTCGAGCACGACCTCGTGCGTGTGCGTGTATTGCACCGGCAACACGTCGATCGGCACACCCGCCGCCTTGTAATGCTCCGTTTCAGGCAGCACCGCGCCGGCATTCTCGTTTCCGTCGGAAATGAGCACGATCCGCCCAGTGGTGTTGGCCGGCAGGAGCGCCATCGCCAGCCGGACGGCGGCGGCAATGTCCGTCTGATCGGGATTGAACGGCTCGTGTAAAGTTTCGACGGTCAGCGTCCGTTGGGGCAGTTGCTCGATGTCGGCCACCGCGTCGAAGGCCACGATGCCGAGGCGATCGTCGCGGGGGCGGGCCTCGGCGGCACGCGTGATGAATCGGAAGGCCTCACGCTGCAAGTCCTGCGGGATGCTGCGCGAACGGTCCACGACGAAGATCACCGTCAGGTCGTCGACGCGCAGGGTGCGCTGCGCGCCGGCCAACGCCAGCACCGCCGCGCTCACCACGGCGCAGCGCATCACGATCGCCAGCACCCGCCGCACCCGCCCCAACGCCGCCAGGGAGCGGAGCGAGAGGGCCACGAGCAGCGGCACAACCGCGAGGAGTGCCAGGTAGCCCGGCGCTTCGAACCGCAGGAACCCCAGTAACTCGGCCCCAGACATCGCGTGGCATCCTACCGTGCCGCCCGGCGGGCGCGAATCCGCAGGTTTCGCACCGCGACCGTTCGGACCCGTCGGGAGCCGGCCGACGGCCCGCGCCCCGCGTCCGGCCGCCGCGTCCGACGCCCCAGCGCCGGCTGAGCCGGGCGCGCCCGGCGCTGCGTCGCGCCGGCCATGTCCCCGCGCCAGGAGTTATGATTACGCGGGGTCTCCGTTTGTGGAGAGCGACCATGCCGCTTTCGAACCGTTGGTTGGATTGGCTCAGCCGAGCACGGGTCGGCACGCTCGTCCTGGCCGCGGCCCTCGCCGGCTGCGTGCGACCCACCGCGCACCCGCTGCTGTGGCGTGTGGATGGAGACCGGGCGTCCTATTTGTACGGCACAATTCATTTGCCGGACCCCCGAGTGCTGGCCCGTCCGACCGCGGTGGAGGCTGCGCTCCGCGAATGCGAGGTCGTGCTGACGGAGATTCCCTTGGATCGCGTCACCGTCCAGCAGGCCGAGGCGCGGAGCCGGCTTCCGAAGGGCCAGACGCTGGACCGCATCCTGCCCGAGCCGCTGTACGAGCGCGCGGACCGGTTCCTGCGGGGCAAGGGGCTGCGACTGCGGGCCTTCAACGACCGGGCGGTCTGGTTCGTGGCTACCACTCTCCCCCTGCTCGACCACCTCGGCGCGTTCCTGTTCCGCGACCCGCTCGACCGCCAACTAGTTCGCGCGGCGCAAAGGTCCGGCCGGGAAGTGGCGGCACTGGAGACGCTCGACGAGCAACTGGCCGTCTTCGAGAGTTTGAGCACCGCCGATCAGGTCGCGCTCCTGGAGGCCACGCTCGACGGCCTGGAGCGGGCGGCGGCGGCCCGTGAGGATCCGGTCGCGGCCCTCGTCGAGGCGTATCTCCGGGGTGACGAAACCGAGCTGGAGGGGCTCCTGCGGCGGAGCGCCGCGATGGAGCACCCGGTCAACCAGCGCCTGTACGACGAGTTGGTCACGCGGCGGAACGCGCGGTTCGCGGAACGGATCGCCGCGCGCCTGCGTGCCAGCCCGGACCGCGGGCAGTTTTTCGCCTTGGGTGCCGGGCATCTGATCGGAGCGGACGGGGTCGTGGCCCGTCTGCGCGCCGCCGGATTTACGATCACCCGGATCGGCGCTCCCGCGGCCACCGCGCCGTGAGCCCCCCACCTCCGCAGTGCGCTGAGCCCCCCGCGCCCGCATCGCGCTGAGCCCTCCGTGGCCGCAGTGCGTTGCGAAACAGCGCCTGGTGGGCGCCCGGCTCCCGCGGCCGTTCAGTCCTCGCGCGCCGCCGGGCCGCGCCCGACGCGCATGACAGCGGGCCGCACCTGGCCGGTACGGCCCGTTACCGAATGGGTGCTGGCGCGGACGGCCGACACGGCGGCGCGAATCCCGCGCGGCGCCGGTTCCACGCGGCGCCGGATGCCTTTGTACTCGGCGGTCAGCTCTTCGGCCAAACCTTCTCGCCCGTCTGGGCGTCGGTCAGGATGATCGCGTCCACCGGGCACACCTGCGCCGCCTGAAGAATTTCCTCATCCGTATGGCCGGCCGGATCCTTCACAACCGCGATGTTGTCCGCGTCCATCTCGAACGTATTGGGTGCCTCGCCGACGCACGCACCATCCCCGATACACAGGTCGCGGTTGATCTCGATCTTGTACTTGCCCATGTCTTGCTCCTGCTGCGGGTTCGTCACGCCCGCGGCCCATTACGAACCGATCCCGGGCGGGGCCGCCGCCCGGCTCGTTGCACATTCGTAACAACTCGCGTGCCAGTCAGCGTCCCCGGCAACTTTTTCGCTGGGGAACGGGATTGCACCCTGCCTGACCGCGTCCTGTCAACTCCGGCCGTTCGCACGCACGCCCCCGTTGCGCAATTTGGCGCATGGACCGGGAGAGCCCGCGCGGCGCGGCTCGTGCCGGCACCCCGTCGCGCTTCAGTCGGGCGACGCGGGCCGCCGCCTCAACCGCAGACGATTCCGCAGTGCGTGCAGTATTCCCAGGCCGCGCGGGCCCGGGACGAACTCGACCAGCAGCGCTGTCGCATCGTCATGCGGCAGGTCCGGCCGGCCCGTGTGCGCGATCACTGCCGCGACCAGCGCCCGCACGATGGCCTCGACCGACTCGCGGTGGTGCTCGCGGAGCACGGCCCCGACCCGCGCCTCGCCGAAAAACTCGCGGTCCGGGCCGGGGGCTTCGAGCACGCCGTCCGTCACGAGCAGCAGCCGGTCACCCACGCGCACCCGCCGCCGCAACTTGTTAAACCGGGTTTCGCTGCTGGCGGCCAGCGGCAGGTCCACCGACCCCAGCCGGCCGGCCGGCGACATCAGCAAGCGTTGCCACTCGCACGCGGCCGCGTCGTACAGCCACCCCGGCGGGTGCCCGGCATAGCTCACGGACAGATACCCGCGCGGCGGATAATACGTCACGGCCACGGCCGTGGTCATGGTGCGGGCCACGCCGCCGGCCTCGAGCTTGCGGTTGAGCGCGCGCAGCACGCGGCGCTGGTCGGGAAAGTTCATATACTTCCGCAGCAGGCGGTGGAGTTCGCTGCTGACGGCGGCCACGCTCTCGCCGTGCCCCGCCACGTCTGCCAGACAGAAGCGCGACAGCAGCCCCGACCCGCAGATGGACAGGAAATGCACGTCCCCGCCCCGACCGCCGAGACACGGATGCGACCAGAGATAACCGTCGATGCCCGGCAGAAGAACCGGCCGACTGACGAATCGGTTACCGCCCCACACCTCGGCGCAGGTGAACTCGCGGGCGGCGATTTCGCCCGGCCGCAGAACGGGCAGGCTGTCGGCGGTCGAGTCCACGCCTCACACCTTCGAAGCTTAGCGGCGGCCCACGGCGGCGCCGCGGGTACTTCATGAAACCGGGCCGGGCCTCGGTATCATCCCACGGCCGCCGGGTTTCGTCGACGGTCCCCGCCCGCGATTCCGGTCCATCTACGCGCGGCCCGGCGGCCGCGGCTCGAGCGGCGCGCAGCCCGGCGGGCGGAATACGCGCCGGGCCGCCGAGGAATTGGTTTCACTCGCGCGGGTCGCCATCCGCCGAGGCGGGATCCGTCCGACGCGCCCGGTTCCGGCTTGCGCGCGGCCGCGGGGGACGATGTGACGCCCGTGCGAAACGGGCGGCCGGTCGGTAGAATAGGCTATGGTACCTCGTACACCGGGCGGGCCCACTTCTCCGCTCGGACGATCGACGGTGTAGCGCAGGAGACCGCGGATGAGTTCGTGCGCCGCCTCGCGGCCCAAAATCTCCCCGCCCGCGGAGCCCGCCGGTGGGGGGCTGACCAGCGTCATGACCACGATGTCGGGGATCCCGATCAAGCGGGTGTACGGCCCGGAGGACATCGCCGCGTTGGATGTCGCCGCCGAGGTGCCGCCGCCCGGGCAGTTCCCCTACACGCGCGGGATCCACCCCGACATGTACCGCCGCCGCATTTGGACGATGCGTCAGTTCGCCGGCCTCGGCACCGCCCGCCAGACCAACGAGCGGTTCAAGTACTTGCTCGCCAAAGGGCAGACGGGCCTGTCGACGGCGTTCGACCTGCCGACGCTGATGGGCCGCGACTCCGACGACCCGCTGGCCCTCGGCGAGGTCGGCAAGTGCGGCGTGGCGATCAGCTCGCTCGAGGACATGAAGGTGCTCTTCGACGGCATCAACCTCGGTGAGGTCAGCACGAGCATGACGATCAACGCGCCGGCCGCGATTCTGCTGGCCTTCTACATTTGCGTCGCGCGCGAACAGGGGGTGCCGCTCGACCGGCTGCGCGGGACGTTGCAGAACGACATCCTGAAGGAGTTTCACGCCCAGAACGAGTTCGTGTTTCCGCCGGGGCCGAGCGTCAAGCTGGTCATCGACACGATCGAGTACTGCACGCAGCACATGCCGCAGTGGAACACCGTCAGCATCAGCGGGTACCACATCCGCGAGGCCGGCGCGACCGCGCCGCAGGAGCTGGCCTTCACCCTCGCCGACGGGATGTGTTACGTGGAGGAGGCCCTCAAGCGCGGCCTCGATATCGACGCATTCGCGCCGCGCCTGAGTTTCTTCTGGGATGTGCACAACGAGTTCTTCGAGGAGATCGCCAAGCTGCGGGCCGCGCGGCGCATGTGGGCCCGCATCATGCGCGACCGCTTTCACGCCCGCAGCGAACGGAGCTGGTGGCTGCGCTGCCATTGTCAGACGGCCGGCGTCTCGCTCACCGAGCAGCAGCCGATGGTCAACATCGTCCGGGTGGCCTACCAAGCGCTGGCGGCCGTGCTGGGCGGCACGCAGAGCCTGCACACCAACAGCATGGATGAGACCCTGGCGCTGCCCACTGAGAACGCCGTCAAGATCGCGCTGCGCACCCAGCAGATCATCGCCGACGAGACCGGCGTCACGCGGACCGTCGATCCGCTCGGCGGAAGCTGGTTCGTCGAGTCGCTCACCAGCGAGATGGAACGGCGGGCGCAGGAGATCATCGATCACGTCTACCGCACCTTCGGCGGCGTGCTGCCCGCCACCGAGCAAGGGTACTTCCGCCGCGCGATCGCCGATTCATCGCACCGCTACGGCCAGGAGTTCGACCGCGGCGAACGGATCATGATCGGCGTCAACAAGTACGTCGAACACGATTACGTGCGCGTTCCGATCCTCAAGATCGATGAATCCGTCGAGCGCGAGCAGGTCGCGCGGGTTCGAGCGCTTAAGGCGCGCCGGGACAAAGCGCGGCACGCCGCGGCGCTCCAGCGACTCCGCGAGGTCGCACTGGCCGGCGAAAACATCATGCCGGCGCTGATCGACGCCGCCGAGGCCGACGCCACCGTCGGCGAAATGATGTCCACGCTGGTCAGCGTATACGGTCGCTACGATGGCGGTCCGGAGCTGTGACGGGCCCTGCTCGGTCGGCGTCTGGTGAGCGCAGGCGGCCGGCGGGGTGCGCCACCCGCGGCCGAGCCGCGCAGAGCGGCGACCGCCGCCCGCCGTTTCACGCGGACGGTACAATGCACGCGGACGGGCGGTCGGACGCCCCTCGCGGGGGCCGCCGCCGGACAGCACGGGAGAGCCGTCATGTCGCCGTTCGCCTGCTTCGGATCCGCCGCCCTGCTCTTCGTCGCGCCCATTGCCGCTGCGGCCGGTGACGCGCCGCGGGAAGGGCAGTCCGCCGCGTCGCACGCCCGGAGGGCCCTGCTCGTGGTCCGGGTAAACGACTTCGCCGGGCGCCAGCGCCCGGGGCGCTCGCTGGAGATCGTATACCCCCGTCACGAAGGTCCCCCGCCGTTCGAGGCGGTCCGCAACGGAGGCCGGATCGATTTCGCCGACGACGGCAGTCCGATCCTGGGCCCCGGCTACCGTCTCGTGCGAACCTATCGCCCCGAGCCGGACGCACCGCACATCCGGGACTACGTGTACGTCGTGGACCTCGCCAACGAGACGACGGTGCGGATCTGGCGCGAGTACCAGCAGGCGCAGCGGGCCGAGGAGCGGATGGCCCGGGCGGAGGAGCGGCTAGAAGCCGCGTGGAACCGGCGCCAAGAACGGCTCCGCACGGCCCACGAGGAGGCGGTGGACGAAGGGCTCGACCGCCTGCGGGCGGGCGATTACCGAGGCGCGATCATCGCTCTGACGCGGGCCGCCGAGCTGAACCACGGCGACCCGACGTGCCGCATCTACCTGGCGCTGGCCCGCGTCGCCGTGGGGCACGACGTCGAGGCGGCACGCGTCTTGCGCCGGGCCCTGGAACTCCAGGTGCAGCTCGTGCCGACGCTGCTGAACCTCGGGCAGTACTACCCCTCCGCCGAGGAGCTCGAGCGGCAGACCGCCGCGCTGGTCGAACGCACCGCTCGCCTTTCCGCGCCCCCGGCTGACCTGTTTCTTCTGGTCGGCTTCATGCACTTCCAGCAGGGTCGCCTGGACGAGGCGCACGTCGCGTTCCAGCGTGCCGCGCGCGGCCGCCCGAAAGACCGCATTCTCGCGCTTTACCTGGACTTGACGCGGCCTCCGGCCGCAACGGGGAAAGACGCGGGCGAGCGCGAACCCGTCGCCCGCCGGTGACGCCCGCGGCGTCGGTGGTCAGCAGCGCTCCCGCCTCCCCCGCCGCGTCTGCACAGTCTGCCGGAGCGCGCTCAACTGGGGCTCGGAGCGGACGGCGCATTTGCGTCGGCCTCCAGCGCCGCCACATCGGTGAGCAGCTCCCGGAGCCGCTGCAACTCGCGACGCCGGGCCCGCAGGATTTCGCGATACTCGACCGCGAACGTGTGGTGGATCTCCGGACCGAGAGACTCGAGCGCCTCGTCCACCAGTGCGACCAGCAGATCCCGTTGTGCTGCCGAGAGTTCGACGATCATGGCCGATCCTCCACGGGGCCGGACGCGTCCCCCCCTTGCTAAGTATACGTCAGGTTCGCAGCCGTGCATACGCAATCCGGGCCGCGGTCCGGCGGTCGCCGGCGCGGACCGCGTATGCCCGACAGGACGAGTTCCGTATAATCGCGGAGTGTTTTTCGGGTCCCCGCGGTCTCTCCAGGCGGTGAAACATGGCCGGAGCGGAGGCGTACGGCGTCCTGCGAGCCCTGCGGTTGATCCGCGCGGCGCTGGCCCTCGGCGTGTTCGCGGTCGGTGCTCCGAGCGTCTTCCTCCTCGTGCGCAACCGGCCGCTCGTCGGGGGCGACCACCCGCTGGGATTGGTCGCAGTGCTGGTCCTCGTGTGTGTTTCGGCGCTTCCGGCCACGGTATGCAACTCACGCGGTCTGCGGAACGGTCTGCGGTCGCCGGCCCGGCTGAGGCCCGACGGGATTATCCGCGCCCCCCTGCTGCGGAGATTCCTCGGCCTGCGCGTGATGCCGGGGGCCTTCACCGAAGGACCGACACTGCTGGGGATCGTCGTAGTAGACCTGCTGACCGGACACTGGCTCGGCCTGTGCGTCGGGGCGCTCGGGTTCGTGGGCCTGCTGCTCCGGGTCCCGCGTGCGTCGACGCTCTGCCGGTTCGTGCGGGAGCTGACCGGCCGGATTCCGGACGTTCGCCGAGGGAACACGCCATGAGGACGCGCACCATCCGCAACGCAGACGCCCGCGGCCGGCCCTTTGCTTGGATCGTGCTGGCGGGCGGCCTGCTGGGCGGCTGCGGGCTGGGGGCGGGAGACGGGTCGGCCCCCCTCACACAATTCGACAACTTCGGCGTCATCGAACCGGGGCGGGCGTATCGCTCCGCACAGCTCGACGCGACGTCGCTGCGGCTGGTCCTCGACCACTACGGGATCCGCACGATCGTGAACCTGCGCGGGGCCGCCCCCGGCGCTTTGTGGTACGAGAACGAACGGCGCGTGGCCGCCGAGGCGGGCGTGCGGCTGGTTGACATCGACATGAGCGCCATGCGCCTGCCGGACCGGGCCACGCTCCTGGAAATTTACGATACGCTCCGCACCGCCGAAGAGCCGCTGCTGATCCACTGCCAGGCCGGCGCGGACCGCACCGGCGCCGTGGCAACCCTATGGCGCATGATCGTCCTCGGCCAGCCGCGCGACACGGCCGCGCGCGAGCTGACCATCTTCCGCGGCCACTTCCGCACGGTCCGACCCGAGATGGACCAGCTCGTGCGGGTCTTCGAGCCGCGCCGCGAGTGGATCGAGCACGAATACGCCCCTCCGGCCCGCCCTCGCCGGCCCGCCCCCGTTACGCAACCGACGACCGCGCCGAGCGCCCGCCCATGACCGCCCCGCGCACGAGCGAGCGGAGCGCGGCCCCGCACGTGGACGCCGGCCGGGTACACGTCTGCTTCGCCTACGACATCGGGCAGGCGATCGACCTGGTCGCGGCCGAACGGCGGATCACGGCCGACAAACAGCGCAGCACGATTCGGCATCGGCGACGGGCCCCGGCGTATTTCGAGTACGCGCCCGCGCCGCTGCGGGTCACGCAGCCGGTCGCGCCGCTGCGGATCGAGGCGTGGGGCACGGAGGCTCTGGTTGACGCGGTCCTGTTCGACTTCGGCGCCGTGTCGGTGCGCTACTCGATTCCCCTGCATGGGCCGCTCGTCGAGCTCCGCACGCTGAGCGACGCGCTGTACGACCACCCCGGGCTGCTGGCCGGGTCCCGCGCTGTCGTGCGGCAACTGCTCGACGCCGTCGCCCCCGCCGTCAGCCGGGCCGCGCTGGCCGACCTCGTTGAGGACTACGCACTGTATCACCTGGAAAGGCTCTCGCCCGGTTGCAGCCCAGCCGAGCTCCTCACGGACCATCGGCTGCTGCTCGCGCAGTTGCTGCGGGCGGAGAACGTGCTCTTGTCGCCCCAGGAGGTGGACGATGCGCTCAGTTGCCGGATCGCCTTCGGCCCGGATGATCTGACCGTCATCGACTGGAACGCGGCGCTGGTGGTCGGGCCCGGCGCCGAGGACGTGCTGACGGTGCTCGAGTTCGCCAACGTCGAGCTGCTGGAGCTCCGATTCCTCGACGACCGGCTGGACGAGGCGCTCGATCAGTCTTACGAGGTGCTCGCCCGCCGCTTCCGCGGCCGCTTCGGGCTGGAGCCCGGGCGGGGCGCCGATCTGTGGCGGATCGGCCGGCTCCAGGTCGACCACGCCATGCTGTATGAGGGCGTCAATAACGCCCTCAAGCTCGTGGGAGATCCGTACCTCGCGCGCGTCCTGCGCCTGGCGGCCACGCGTTTTCACCTGCCCGACTGGGACGCCAGCATCCTCCGCAAGCTCCAGACCCTCGACAGCATCTACCAGAAGCTCGCGGACCGCGCGGCGGCGCGGCGCATGGAGCTGCTGGAATGGATCATCATCCTGCTGATCGCGCTCAGCATCGTCGTGACGTTCCTGCCGGGTGCCGCCCATAAATAGCGGAGGGCCCGCCCACAAACGCGAGCGGGCGGCACTCACCCCGCCGGACGCTGCCGACAAACAGCGGGATGGTCCGCGGCGGGCGGCCCGCGCCGGCCTCAGCCTCCGTAGGCCTGCGCCCGCAGGGCCGCGATCCGCTTCTCCACCGGCGGGTGCGTGGCGAACAGACCGCTCAGACCGCCGCCCAGCGCCAGCGGCTCCACGATGTACATGTTATGGAACGCCGGATTGGTGTCCGTCGGGATCCGCTCGTTGGCGCGCTGCAACCGCGCCAGCGCCGCCGCCAGCTTCAGCGGGTCGCCGCACAACTCGCCGCCGTACGAGTCGGCCGCGAACTCCCGCTGCCGCGAAATCGCGGCCTGAATGAGCATCGCCGCCAGCGGCGCCAGAATGACCATCGCGATGGCCCCGATCGCCGCCAACGGGTTGTGGTTCTCGTTGTTGCGGCCGTGGCCCCCGCCGAAGAACATCAGCATGTAACCGGCGTAACTGATCATGCCGGCCAGCACGGCCGCGATGGTGCTGATCAGTACGTCCCGGTGCTTGATGTGCGCCAGCTCGTGCGCGATGACCCCTTCGATCTCGTGCGCCGGGAATCCACTCAACATGCCCTCGGTCACCGCCACTGCGGAATTCTGCGGGTTGCGGCCGGTGGCGAACGCGTTGGGCGCCGGCTGCGGGCACACGTACACGCGCGGCTTCGGCAGACCGGCGCGGGCGGCCAGCCGCTCGACCATCTCATGCAGCCAGGGCAGCTCGTCCGGCGCCACCTCTCGGGCGCCCATCGCCATCAATGCGATCCGATCCGAGAACCAGTACGCGATGATGTTCCCCAGGCCGCCGAACAGCAGCCCCATCATCAGCCCCTGGTGCCCGCCGACGAAGTACCCGACCGCCATGCAGAGCCCCATCAGTGAGCCAAGCAGCATGGCCGTCTTCAGATTGTTGATGAACCTCATCGTGCCAACCTCCTTGCCCGTCGGCCGTCGACGCTGCCGGACCCCAGTCGACGGCCGCGCTGCCCACGTCGAATCGGCCCACCCAGACCGCTCGAGAGCGCCGCGCCACAATAATAGGCAACGTCCGTGCCAAGGACAGTGGGCCCGAGACTGGGCCGGGGGCCGCCGCTCTGGGCCCCGGTTGCCCCGCCGTTATCGGTAACGATTGCGATTGGGAACCAGGTGAGTGAGCGTTGCGGGCGGCCAGTGCTGCCGTTTCGGCAGCCCCGCGACGAACGCCGGTGCGAAGGACCCCGGCGATGCACCCGAGGAGGTGGGGTCCCTGACGCGAGCCCGACGCGACCTTTTCGTCTGGGCCGGACCTTGTGTGACTTGGGGGTCGAACTCGCCGCACGGTTCTGCCAGCCGTCTCGCGACCGGCGGCGACCGGTTATCAGCGCCGGGCTCCGCCGGTAGAATCCCCCGGTTCGAGGAAGGTCGCCCCGGAGCAGAATGCCTCGGAGACCCGCGGTGTGTCGCAGGACCACAACTGCAAGGCGGCAACGACCGGGCGGACATCGGTCCCGCCAAATTCGGCAACCGGGCATGTTGGCGGCGGCCTGCGTGGCGGCGGCCGGTTTGTTCGGCTGCGAGCGGCGCAGCGTACCCAGTCCTTACATGCTGGTGGTCGGGCGGATCGAGTCGATCCAGGCGGACAAGAGTCAGTTCGTGCTGCGGGCCGCGGAAGCCGGCGACGCGCGGGACGAGCGCGAAATCGTGACCTGCTTCCTGCCGGGCGATGCTGAACTGTACGTGGACGACCGCCTGGCGTCCGTGGAGGACCTCCTTGCGGGCGACGAGGTCGAGGTGCTCGGCTACGCGGACGCCGACCCCCGCAATGAGCGATTTGTCGTGGCGTTTGCGAACATCCGGCGCGGCACGGTGTTCCGCGAGGACCCGCCGGACGCGCCGGTTCCATCAACCCCCTGAGTCTGGAGAACCCGACCATGGCGGATGCGCCCCTGATTGAATCCATCAAGGCCCGCGAGATCCTGGACTCGCGCGGGAACCCGACGCTCGAGGCCGACGTGATCCTCGCCGACGGCACCTACGCGACGGCAGCGGTGCCGAGCGGCGCCTCCACCGGCGAAAACGAGGCCGTGGAGCTGCGGGACGGCGATAAGAAGCGGTACGGCGGCAAGGGCGTCCTGAACGCCGTCAAGAACGTGAACGAGGTGATCGCCCCGGCGCTGTGCGGGCTCGACCCGCGGCTTCAGGAGGAGATCGACCGCATCATGCGGGATCTCGACGGCACTCCCAACAAGAGCAAGCTGGGCGCCAATGCGATCCTTGGCGTGTCGATGGCGGTGGCCAAGGCGGCCGCGGAGTGGGCCGGCCTGCCGCTCTACCGCTACCTCGGCGGGGCGGCGGCGCACGTGCTGCCGGTGCCGATGCTGAACATCCTCAACGGTGGCAAGCACGCCGACAACAACGTGGACTTCCAGGAGTTCATGGTGCAGCCCTGGGGGGCGCCGAACTTCCGCGAGGCGCTGCGGATGGGCGCGGAGATCTTCCACGCCCTCAAGGAGGTGCTCAAGAAGAAGGGCTACAACACCGCGGTCGGCGATGAGGGCGGCTTCGCTCCCAGCCTCAAGAGCAACGACGAGGCCCTCGAGCTCATCGCCCAAGCCGTCGAGCAGGCCGGCTACCAGCTCGGCCGGGACGTCTACATCGCGCTCGACCCGGCGACCAGCGAGCTGTGGAGCGAGGCGGCCAAGAAGGGCAAGGAAGGCTACTGCTTCTTCAAGAGCCAGCCCGACCGGATCGTCAGCTCGGACGAGCTGATCGACCTCTGGGCCCGGTGGTGCGAGAAATTCCCGATCCGCAGCCTCGAAGACGGTCTGGCGGAGGGCGACTGGGCCGGCTGGAAGAAGCTGACCGCCCGCCTGGGCGACCGCGTGCAGCTCGTCGGCGACGACATTTTCGTGACGAACGTGCAGTACCTCGACCGCGGCATCCGCGAGCGCTGTGGAAACGCCATTCTGGTCAAGCTCAACCAGATCGGCTCGATCACGGAGACGCTCGACACGGTCAACCTCGCCCTGCGCAACGGCTTCGCGGCCGTCATCAGCCACCGCAGCGGCGAGACGGAAGATACGACGATCGCCGATCTAGCCGTCGCGACCCATGCCGGCCAGATCAAGACCGGCAGCGCCTCGCGCAGCGACCGGATCGCCAAGTACAACCGCCTGCTGCGGATCGAGGAAGAACTGGGCGACGACGCCGTCTTCGGCGGACGCTTCTGGCGCCGCTGAGCCGCGGATACATAGACGCTTCGGCCGCGGGGCGGGGTGGGGCCCGCTCCGGGGCCACTTTGGGAGACCGGCGGCATGGCGCGGGCCAGGGGCCTCGAAACGCTGCTTTTCTGGCTGATGGCGCTGGCCGGAGGGGCCGTGCTGATCCCCTGCCTGCTGTTGCCGCCGTGGCTGGAATACCAAGCGCAGCGCGAGCGCTACGCGGTCGCGAAAGCCAATCAGGACGCGGCACGCCTGGCCGCCGAGCGTGCGGAGCGGGAGATTCAGTTTCTTCGCGAAGACCCAGCCTACGTCCTGCGGCTGGCCGAGCAGGAATTCGGCCTCGGCCCTGCGAACCTGGTGACGGTGCCGGTCGGGCCGACCCCCCCGGAGCACCCCGACGTGCCGATACCCGGCCCGGCCGCACACCCGCCCGACGCGTCGGCACCCGCCCTGCTTCCGGAGCTCACGGAGTTCGTCGCCCGGGTTCAGGCCCGGTATCCGTACACGGACTTCTTCGTCAGCGAGCCGAGCCGCACGGTGTTCATGATCGTCGGCGGCGGTCTGCTCCTCACCGCCATCGTGCTCCTCGGCAACGCCGGCCAGCGCGAAGAACCCGCCCGCTGAGACTTCACTCCCGCTGCGCCGCCAGCCACTCCCGCAGCTCCGGTTGAGCGGCATCGACCGCCAGCGACCGCTCGGCCCAATCGCATCCGCGTTGACGCCAAGCCGCCGCCGTGTCATCGTCCGCCGCAACGGCCGCCGCGTCCGCGGCCAGCCGCACCAGCCGGTTGAGCGTCGGAACATGCCGCGGACGCTGCGTAAGCACCTCCAGAAGCACGTCCCGCGCCGCCTCAAACCGGCCGAGCTGCGTGAGCGCCAGGGCCGCGTTGGCCGCAAGATCGGGGTCGCCCGGAGTCGCCGCCAGCGCCGCCGTCAGGTCGTCCAGCGCGGCGGCCCATTCGCCGAGGTCCAGCAGCACCTCCGCCCGCCGCGCGCGGGCCGCGGGAGTCGGGGCCAGCGCGACCGCACGGTCCCAGGCGCGGCACGCCCGCTCGAGGTGGCCCTGCGCTTGATGCGCCACCGCCAGATTGAACCACACCCGCGGGTCGTCGGCCCGCCGCGCGGCGAGTTGCTCCAGCACGTGCACGGCCTCGACGTAGCGCCGGACATGCAGCAGCGCGGCGGCCCAGTCGAAGTGAACATCGGCATCATCCGGCCGGAGGCGCGCGAGCCGGCCCAGCCGGTCCGGCAGCTCGTTCCAGCGCCGCAAGGTCGTCAGCGCGGCGATCTCGTCCCGCAGGGCCGGCTCATGATCCGGGTCGGCAGCGAGTACCGCCCGCGCCGCGGCGAGATCGAGGGCGGCCCGGGCGACATCCGGATCCCCCGGCCGCCGGACGGGGCCCGGCGCGGGAGGCTCGGACGGGCGTGTCGCGGCCCCCGTCTCCGCGGGCCTGGTATCCGAACCGGGGCCCGGAGCGCTCTCCGCCGCCGGACCGGCCTCGTCGAGCGCCGCGGCGGCCGGCGGTTGAAGAGCGTCTTTTTCGCGGCGCTCCAGGAGCAGACGGCGATGGTGCGGCAGCGGCGCGGCATACGGCTGCGCGGCCTCGTAGCGCCACTGCAAGAGCAGCCAGATACCCGTGGCCACGAGCGCCACGCAGACGGTTACGAAGGCGAGCAGCAGGCGGCCCATCGCAGGTCCTCGGACGCGTGGGGGCACGGTCTGCGGTTCGGCGGCCGCGACCTCATGTTACGTGCAGCGCTGCGATGATGTTCGTGCGCGCCGCGTGCCGGGCCGGTACCACGGCCGCCAGAATACACAGCCCGACCGTCAGTACGACGGAGACGCCCACGAGCATCCAGGGAACGTGGAGCGGAACGAGGTAGCCCCACATCCGCACGGTGAGCGAGGTGACATTCCAGGCCAGGTGCAGCCCCAGGCCCAGCCCCAGCGCGCTGCCGAGCAATCCCACCACCAGCGCCTCGCCCATGACCAGTCGCAGCACCAGACTGCGGGTGGCCCCGACGGCACGCATGATCGCGAGCTGCTTCGCCCGGCTCGCGACGTTCGCGGTCATCAGGTTGGCCACGCCCAGCGCCGCGACCACCAGCGCCACGGCCGGGACCGCCGTGAGCAGGTACGTCATGTTGGTGAGCTGGGCGTCGATCTCGTCCTTCAACTCGCGCGCGGTCCCGTAGAAGGTGCGCGGGGTGTCCAGCGCGGCCAGGATCCGGTTCAGCACGCTCACCTCGCGGAAATTCTGCCAACGGCGTTCGCGGCTCATCCGGCTGTCGTAGTGCTTGCTGGACAGGCCCGCGGCCTCCGGCGTGCCGCGCGGCGGCGGCCAGCCCGCCGGCACCGGCTCCGGCGGCAGGTCGAAGTTGAGCAGCAGCAGCCGGGTCCCGTGCACGCCGAAGATCCGTGTCAGGTCCGCGTTGGTGCCGATCACCGAGCCCGACGCCACGACCGTCGACTCGCTCATGACCTGAAAGTAACTGGCGGCGATGTCGAGGGCGGGCGAGTCGATCACGCCGGCGACCTTGAAGGTCATGAACCGGCCGGAAAACCAGACGCGGACCTCGTTGCTCTTCAGCACGTTGCCCTGCGCGTCGCGCACCACGTCCACGCTCTTCCGCCGGCTGCGCGCGAAGTCGGCCGCCACGAGGATGTACCCGCCCTCCTTCAGCCGCGCCCGCGCCGTTTCCTCATCGCCCTCGACGAATTCGAGCTTTACCATGTCGAGGAACGAATCCGGGTCGATCCCCAGAAACCAGGTGGCCGAGGTCAGCACGGGATCGAGCAACCCCGCCCGCTCCTCCACGACGACGTTGACCGCGTTGGCGGCCGTGACCGCACGCACGCCGGGTATCCGGGCAGCGATTGCCCCCGCATCCGCGCGCATCTGCTCGAAGCTCCAAACGTACGCCTCCGGGAACTGCTTCGGAAAATTCCACCCGCTGCGGAAGCTGGCGTTGAAAACGACCAGCCCGACGATCAGCGAGAGCCCGACCATCAGTCCGCAGACGACGCCGGCCGACCGCCAAACCGCGTGCCCCACCTGGTCTTGCAGCAGCCGCAGCCGGACCCGCACCAGCCCCGCCGTCACCGGCACCGCCGCGCGGCTGGCCAGCCACACCAGCCCCGGCGCCACCAGCGCGTACACCAGGTAAAGCAGCACGACCGCGATCACCGCCCACTTCACGAAATACAGGTCGCGCCGCACGTGGAACTCGAGCACGTACAGTTGCACCCCGAGGCCGACCAGGCCCAGCAGCGCACTCAAGACGATCATGCGCCCCCCCGCGCGGCGCGCCCGCGGCCGCGTCGCCTCCAGCGGCGTGACCGTGGCCGCGGCCAGCGCCGGCACCAGCGCCCCCGCCAGCGCCGTGCCCAGCCCGGCCGCCGACGCCAACAGCACCCCGCGCACGCTCACGGCGAAGCTGCCGACATACTGCGGCACGAGCCACGCCGTCAGGACGGCCAGTCCGAACCCGATCGGCACGCCGAGAAGCACCCCGATGACACCGAGTGGGATGACCTCCGCGAGCGTCAGGCCGACCAGTTGCCGCCCCGTCACGCCGATGCAGCGGAGCAGGCCCATTTGGCGGATCCGCTCGACCAGGCCCATGCTGAGCGTGCTCAGAATAATGAACAGCGCCGTGAGCATCGCGACGCTGCTCAGTAGGATCAGGATCGCTTGCTGCTGATCCTGCGCTAGCTCGATGCGTTTCTGCCTTGCGGCCGCGCTGCGGACGATAATCTGCGGTGCGACGGTCCGGGCCGCGGCCTGGATCACGGCCCGGCTTTCCTCCAACTGCGGCCCGCGGGCGTCGTGGAGCACCACGTCGACCGACGTGATCAGCGCGTAACGCTGGCAGATCTCCTGGAGCACCGGCAGGCGGACCAGCGCCACGCCCTTCAGAAACCGCGCGATCCGCTTCCGCTCGATGATGCCCACGATTTCGAGCGGCGTAGGCTCGGCCGCGGGCAGCTTGCCGCCCCAGACGAGCAGCACGTCGCCGACGCCGACCTTCTCCTCCTCCGCCACCGACGCCTCAAGCACGCACGCGTACAGGTCGTCCGGTCGCAACAGCCGGCCCGCCGACAGCATCGCGCCCCAGTCCCGCACCTCGCTCTCGACCGCCAGGTCGATGCCGTGCAGGTCCAGGTCCTTCATCGACGGCTCCCAGGCCGCCGCGTTCGCTTCGGACGCCTCCCACGCGTCCCGGGGCACGGCGACGGCGCTGAGGCGCTGGACCAGCAACGGCACGGCCGCCCGCACGTTCGGCAACCCTGCGATCCGCGTCACCAGTCGCTGCGGCAACGTGTTGTGCCGCCCCAGCGGTGACAGGACCGTCACGTGGCTCGTGCCGACGTACCCCTCCGACCATTGCAGCATGATGCGGCGCACCGACTCGTAGCAGCAGGTGACCCACACGACCGCGCCGACCCCCAGCGCGATCGCGGTCACCACCCCGGCCGACCGGAGCGGCTTAGCCCGCCAGTTCCTGGTAGCCAGTTGCAACCAGTGCCGCATCGGCTGAGCCCCTCGGTTCCAGCGTGCCCACGATCCGGCCGTCCTTCAGCACCACGACCCGGTCGGCGAACGCGGCGCCCTGCGCCTCGTGAGTGACCATCAGGATGGTCTTGCCCTGCTCGCGCGCGATCCGCCGCAGCAGCGTCCAGATCTCCAGCGATTGCTTCGAGTCCAGATTCCCCGTCGGTTCGTCCGCCAGAACGATCGCCGGGTCGTTCAGCAGCGCCCGGGCGATCGCCACGCGCTGCTGCTCCCCGCCGGACAACGCATCCGGCCGGTGGTCGGCCCGCGCCGTCAGATGCACGACGGCCAGCAGCTCGTCCACCCGGCTCTCGACGTCCCGCAGCGGCCGGCCGTCGACCAGGACCGGCAGCGCCACGTTCTCCCGCGCCGTGAGCGTCGGCAGCAGGTTGTACTCCTGGAAGATGATGCCCATCCGGCGGCGTCGGAAGATCGTCCGCTCGCGATCGGTCATCGCGGCCAGATCGCGGCCCTCCACCCGTACCACGCCGTCCGTCGGCCGGGTCAGTCCGCCGAGCACGTGCAGCAGCGTGCTTTTGCCGGAGCCGCTGGCGCCCATGATCGCGTAGAACGCGCCGGCCGGCACCACCAGGTCCACGCCGTCCAGGGCGACGACGGGGCTGCCCCCGGTGTCGTAGACTTTTCGCACCGCCTCCGCGGCCACGACTACCGGCGGATCGCCCGCCGGGTGCGGGGCAGGTGGGGCGTCGGTGGAGTCGCGCGGCACCATCATCAGCGCGCAGTGTAGACGCCGCGCCCGACCGCCACAACGCAGACTGAACGCGCAATCGTCATCGTCGGGACTTGTGTGCGCCGCGGTCCCGCGCGACGCGCCGCGCTGCGCGAATATACTCCCGGTGGCGCCGCGGGCGGCGGTCTCCGCGTCGCGGCGGCCGCGGCGACCCGCTGGGTGGAGCCCGGTATGACCCTCGGCGTGATCTTCGACATGGACGGCGTGCTGGTGGACTCCGCACCCGCGCACCTCGAAAGCTGGCGCAGGCTCGCCGCCCGCCACGGAGTGGAGGTGAGCGCGGAACGCTTCCGCGAGACGTTCGGTCGACCGAGCCGCGACATCATCCGCCTGTTGTGGGGCGCCGACAGAGCCGAGGAGCAGGTCGCCCGATTGGACGCCGAGAAGGAGCAGATTTACCGCGACCTGATTCACGCCGCCGTGCCGCTCATGCCCGGCTGCCGCGCGACGCTGCGGACGCTGCACGAAGCGGGCCTCAGGCTCGCGGTCGCGACCTCCGGCCCACCGGAGAACGTCGCGGTCGTGCTCTCCGAGGGCCTGATCGCCGTCTACTTCGCCGCCCGCGTCAACGGGCTTGAAGTGTCCCGGGGCAAGCCCGCGCCGGACTGCTTTCAGCTCGCGGCCGAGCGGCTCGGGCTGCCGACGGAACGCTGCGTGGTCGTGGAAGATGCGCCGGTGGGCATCGAAGCCGGAGTCGCCGCCGGGATGCGAGTCATCGGACTGGTCGGCACCCACCCGGCCGAGACGCTTCGCGACGCGGGTGCCACGGCGGTCGTCTCCGAGCTGTCACAGATTACGCCCGACCTCGTGCGCGCCTTGATCGCGCGGTAGCTCCGGGCCGCGCCGCCGGCGGGCCGACGTGCCCGCGTTCGCCCCCTCCCGGAGCCGCGCAGGTCTCGTGCGAAGGCGGCGCAGGCCGCTTCGCCCGAGGTCCAGCGGCCGGTTCGCGGCCGCGTGGGTCGCGCTCCGCCGCGTGTGGCACGCTTCCGGGAGCACCGCGGCGGTTCTCTCAAGAACCCTCAGGCCCCCACCCACCACACGAGCCACACGAACAGCGCGGCGGCCAGCACGCCGGACACCGCCAGCGACCGCCACGACGGCGTGCGCCGCTCGGCCGCGAACGGCGACGGCAGCGGCGGCCCGAGCGGAATCTCCTCGTCCCCGAACTGCACCTGCGCGATCAGCAGGTGCGCTTGAAACTCGCTGAAGCCCAGCGCGCGGGCCTTCGCCACGATCGCCTCGCGACGCGACTGCCGCAGCAGGCCGCCCTCCAGCGCGGCCGCGATGAACGCACGCAACTCCTCCACCGCCCCACGCTCGGCCCCGTACCACGCGCGCAGGTACTGTTCCTGGCGCCGCGGGTCGCGGAGGGTTGCGTAGGCGAGATGCAGCTCGTCGAGCGCCGCCCGCGTCTGCGCGTAGCGCTGCGGGTCGGCCAGGGCGCTGAGCAGCCGGGCCCGCTCGCGCAGAAAGTGCCGCGCGACGTCGCGGCTGTCGTGCCGGCCCGGCGTCAGCCCCAGAATGTTGAAATAGTCTCGTGCCACGACGGCGCTTCGCTCCCATCAGGTCTTAGGCCCGGGGAGCGGCCGGTGTCCTCCGAGACGGCCGGCAGGGAACGCGGAATGCGGCGCCGACGTGCGAAAACAGGGACCGTTTACACCGCCGTCCTGGAAACGCAGGGCGCGCGGCGCAGGAGCCGCGGACCCGCTCAAACCTTGCGCTGCGGCTGGCCGATGGACTTTGAGTTACCGGCGGCCGAAGCCGGTGGTCCCAGGCGAGGAGCGCTCGTGCAGTCCATCCTGGTTACCGGCGGTGCGGGTTTTATCGGATCCAACTTCGTGCGGTTTCTGATGAAACGTCGGCCGGACGTCGAGATCCACGTTCTCGATGCCCTCACCTACGCCGGCGATCCGGAGAATCTCTCCGGCTGGATCCGCCAGAGCCCGCGCTTCCACTTCTGGTATGGCAACGTCTGCAACCCCGACATCGTGGACCGCGTGATGCAGCAGGTGGACACGGTGATCCACTTCGCGGCCGAGTCGCACGTGGCCCGCAGCATCTTCGACAACGCGGTGTTCTTCCAGACCGACGTGATGGGCACGCAGGTGGTCGCCAATCAGGTGCTCAAGCACCGCCGCCGCATTCACCGCTTCGTGCACATTTCGACGTCGGAGGTCTACGGCACGGCGCTGACCGAGCCGATGACGGAAGACCACCCGCTGAACCCACTGACGCCGTACGCCTCCGCCAAGTGCGGCGCCGACCGTCTCGTCTATTCCTATTGGCGCACCTACAACATCCCGGCGGTGATCATTCGCCCGTTCAACCAGTACGGGCCGCGCCAGCATCTGGAGAAGTGCATCCCGCGGTTCATCACCAGCGCGATCGACGGCGAGCCGCTGACCATCCACGGCGACGGCAGCGCCACCCGCGACTGGGTCTACGTCGAGGACACCTGCCGCGCGCTGCTGGCGGCGCTCGAGGCCCCCCTCGACGACGTGCTCGGCCAAGTGATCAACCTGGGCACCGGGCGGGCCGTGAGCGTGGCCGAGATCGCCGCGCGGATTCTCGACCTGACCGGGCGCGACGACTCGGCCCTGCAGTCGGTCCCCGACCGCCCGGGCCAGGTGCAGAAACACATCAGCTCGACCGACAAGGCCGAGCGCGTGCTGAAGTGGCGGGCGACCACCGATCTGGAGACCGGGCTCGAGAAGACGCTCGAGTGGTACCGCGAACACGAGGACTGGTGGCGCAAACACCTGTGGATGAAGCGCGTCGAGCTGACGCTCGCCGACGGCAGCGTCGTGCAGCATTGAGGCTCCCGCGCGGCGGCCGGTGGTCCGATGCCCCGGCCGCCGCAACGTGTTTTCCAGCCTGGAGCAGCGCATGACCGGCGCCGCCGCGACAGAAACGACCGAAACCCGGCGAGCCGCTGAACGCCAGCGCCTCCAGGAGATCGTCGCCGCGTTCGAGCAGGGGGCGCCGGTGCCGCTCGATGAACTCCGCGCACTGACCGCCGCAGCCGACCGCGGTACCCGCGGACTGGCGCGTCGGCTGCTCGCGCACGCGGGGCTGCGTCACGCGCAGGCCGAGGCGGCTGCGCTGCTGGCGGCCTCGTGCGCCGACCTCGACTTTCGTCATCCCGCGCTGCTCCTCGAAGCCGTCGAGCACGCGGACGCTTTGGCGGATCACGACCGCGTGTTCGACCTCTGGCTGAGCTACGCAGACGCCGCGGCGCGACGGGGCGAGTTCGTGGCGGCCCTGGTCGCCCTGCTGAACGCCGGCAGCTACGACTTCCGCCACGGCGCGCGCCACAGCGCCACGCCGAACAGCCTGCGACGGATGGTTGCGGTCTACGAACGCGTCGCGGCCGAGACCGCCCGCCGCCTGAATCTGCCGGAGGTGCCGCGCGGCGTGCGGCGCTCGCCCCCCGCCGGCAAGTTGCGGATCGGACATGTCATCGCCCAGCTCGTGGACGGCCCGCACTCCCCGTCACGCGTGATGTACACCATTTTACGCAACGCCGACCGCCAGCGCTTTGAGACGACGCTGTTTATCACGGAAGCGCTGGCGGCGCACGCCGACGCCCCGTTGCAGATGCTCACGTCCGACTGGAGCGACCGCCGCGCCCCGCGGCTGATCCACACGTTGGAGCACACGCTGGGCGTCCCGGTCGTCCGCCCGCGTACGCGGCAGTCGCTGCTGGCCGCCGCCGCGGACATCCGGGCCCAAATGGCCGAGCGGCAAATCGACATCGCGTTCTTTCACGGCTCGATCGCCACGCCGACGGACTGGCTGCTGTGTGCCTGGCGCAGCGCACCGTGGGAGTTCGACTACGGGATGGGGGTGCCGCTGTTCTGCCCGGCCGTCGATTACCAGTTCTTCGAGTACCCCGAATCGATGGAGCGGCTGGCGTTCCTCTGCCGCGAGCGCGGCGTACCTTATGGCAGCACACCCTACGGCGGCACCGACCTGTCGTACCTCGACGAGCTGCCGCCGATGCCGCGCGCCGCGGCCGGACTCGCGCCCGACCACGTCGTCCTCGGCTCGATCGGCAATCATCTGCCCCAGCGCATGAGCGAGCGCTTCTGCCGCACCGTGGCGGGCGTGCTCCGGCGTTACCCGGCCGCGCGGTATCTGGTGATCGGTCCGGGCGACTTCACGGCCCAGCGCGCCTGGCTGGGCGCGGATCTCTGCGACGGCCCCGCCCCGGTCGTGCGTTTCTGCGGGCCGACGGACGAGCCCGGCCGGTGGACGCTCCTGCTGGACATCTACGTGAACGAGTATCCCGCGGGCGGCGGCGTCGCGGTTTGCGAGGCGATGGCGGCCCGCAAACCGGTCGTCGGGATGGCGGTGGACGACTCGAGCCTGGCCCTGGTGGTGCGGAAGTACCTCGGCCCGGAGAACCTCGTCACGCCCGCCACGGACGAAGCCTACGCCGCGCGCCTCGCGGAGCTGATCGCCAGCCCGGCGGCACGCGCGGCGCTCGGCGCGCGGTTGCGGACCCGCTACGAAACCGACTTCGACGGCCGGCGCTGGACCCAGGACGTCCACGATCGGATTTGGGCGTTCGTGCACGGCGGCGCGCCGGATGTGGCAAAGTCGCGGCCGGGCGGCTAGCAAAAGCGAAAACGACCGCCGAGCCCCCCCCCCGCTCGGCGCTCTCGATTCGTGCGACGGTCCGGCCGCAGACCGGGTCGGCGACCGTCCGAGGTCCGCTACGGCGTCCCCGACGCGACCAGCGGCTCGACGCTCGCACCAACCGCGCGTTGCGTCGGCTCCGCGAGCTGGCGGACGTCGATCGGGCCGGTGGGCGGCCGGGTCGCCTTGCTCTCGCCGATGACCGGAAAACCTCGTTTTCTCCGGGCCGCCGTCGTCATTTCAGCCGATTCCGCCAGCACCACGATGCCCTCGACGCGTCGGCCCCACTGCGCGTTGCACTGCTGGCGAGCGTGCCAGCCTGCCCGTCCTCTACGACGCAGCCTGCCAGGTCCGCGGGGGCGGGGCAAGCCTGTCGCGCGTTCCGCCGGCGAACCGGTCGGGCGGCGCATCGGCGGTCCTGTCGGGACTTCGTGGGCCCGCGCCCCGAAGAACACCCCGGACCACGCGCCGCGCGGCCCAGCCTGTGGTTTCCGCGCCGCAGTCGCCTGCTGTCCGAGCCGACGCACTCTCCGGCGGGCTGTGCTCCACCCGTTGGAGCCCGCCCGGCCGCCGCGGGTTCCTGGCCGCAGAAAATCACGTGGCATGTTCTTGTTCCGGGCATGGCCGCCGGTTTACTACCCTTGAACGCTGCGGGCGCGGCGCGGTACCGTCTTGGCTGAGGCTCGGATCGAGCGGGGGCCGTCCGAGCTTGGGCAGACGGAAGGTGCCGTCCATGCGACTTCGCAAAGTGCGTCTCTACGCGGCGGGGCTGGTGGCGTTTCTGCTGGGCGTGCCGTTCACGCCGCAAACCCTGGCCGACGACGTCATCGACATCGTGGATGCTTCGCTCGACCTGGCGTCCGCGATCGCGTCGTCGGCCGGCAACAGTTGACCAGCGCTCGGCGCCGCTGGCCGACTGAGCAGCGTTTGCTGGCTGAGCGCTGCTTGCTGACTGGAGGCCGCATCGAGGGCGCTGCCGGCCGGTGCGCGCGGAAACGGCGCGTGCCCTGACGCCCCTCGAGCTCGTGGGGGCGGCCGGAACCCGCGGCTACGCACCCTCCGCGGCGCCCGCGTGGCCGCCCATCATCTGCCGCGCAAGGGCCCGCCCCCAGCGCGCGTACGCCCAGAGATACTGGGCGGGATCCTTGAGGACGATCCGCTCCAATCCGCGCACGTAGCGTTGGACGATGTACCGCACCGGGTCGTCCGCGTCGCGCCAGTCCGGCGGGCGGATGATGTCGGCGACCTCGATCTCGAACCGGAACGGCGCCCGCCGTCGCACCCCGGCCACCACCACGTCCGCAGCGTACCGCCACGCGAGCAGCCCCACCGACCGGAACGCGGTCGTCGGCAGCCCGAGGAACGTGATCGGCACGCCGCGGCGTTCGTCCGCGTGGTCCGCCACCAGCGCCACGGTCCCGCCCGCAGCCAGCACCTCCGGCAGCCGCGTCAGCGCCCGTGCGACCGGCACGAGCTCGCATCCGCCGCGGGCCCGAATGCGCTGACGTCGGGCGTCGAACGCCGGGTTCAAGTGCGGCTCGTAGACGGCCGTCGTCCGCAGGCCGCTGCACCCGAGGATGGCCGGCAACAGGTCGTACGGGCCGTAGTAGGCCGACACGAGGATCGCGGGCTGTCGGCCGGCCTGCGCCTGCCGCAGCTCGCTCCGCTGCGGCTCGGGAACCACCGCGCCGTAGCGCGCCGCGGTCCGCGGGTTCAGGCGCCGCTCAGCCAGGAGCAGGTCGGTCAGGTTCCAGACGCGATGAACCCACGACGCGGCGGCGATGCGTCGGACCGCCGCCGCCGAGCGGCGCGCTCCCAGGGCGGCGGCGCACTGCCCCTCGCAGAGCGGCCGCAGGCCGGGCAATAGCCTGTAAAGCCCCCGGGCCAGCAGGCCGCTGACCGCATAGGCCCAGTCCGGCCCGAGCAGGGCGAAGGCCGCCACGAGCACATTCCGCTGCCACTCACCGGCCCGCAGCAGCCATTCGACCCACCGCGCCCGCGCGCCCATGGCGTGCCTGTCCATCGCCGCGGCGTGCCGACCCGGCCGCGCTCAACTGGGACCGGTCCGCTTGACGCGGTGCACCAGCGTCTGGGCGGAGGTCTTGATGCCCGTGAGCAGCCCCTTGAGCGCCTCGCGGTTCGGGGCGTACTCCATCGCAACGTCCGTGTAGACGAGGCCCTGCTCGACCAACTCGGCCAGCGACATCGTGAAGCTGCGCATGCCCGCCTCCTTGCTTCCGGCGATGATTTCCGGGAGGTCCGTGTCGCCGCCCTCGCGGATCTTCTCTTTCACGATCGCGTCGCCCAGCAGCACCTCGCACGCGGGCACGCGTGAGATCTGCGGATCGATCGCCGGGAGCAGACGCTGCGCCAGGATCGCCTTCAGAGCGTTGGCCAGCGAGCTGCGGATGAAGTTGTGCTGGTCGGGCGGAAAGAACTCCAGGATGCGGGCCAGCGACTGCATCGTGTCGGCCGTGTGCAGCGTGCAGAACACCAGATGCCCGGTCTCGGCCGCCTGCAAGGCCGCGATCAGCGTCTCGCGGTCGCGCATTTCGCCGATGAAGATCACGTCCGGGTCCTGCCGCACCGCGCCGCGCAGCGCATCGGCGAAGCTGTGTACGTCGAGACCGATCTCGCGCTGGCTGACGATCGACTTCTTCGGCGTGAAGATGTACTCGATCGGGTCCTCGATGCTCACGATGTTGAGCGCCTGGGTCTCGTTGATGTGGTCGATCATCGCGGCCTGGGTCGTGCTCTTGCCGCAGCCCGTCACGCCGCAGACGATGATGATGCCCTCGGCGGTCTCCTCCGCCAGCCGCCGGTAGATCGGCGGCAGCCGCAACTCCTCGAAGCTCGGGATGCGCCCCTTCACCCGCCGGATCGCCGCGTGCATCTGGTCGCAGGACCGCAGGATGTTGATGCGGAAGCGGTCCCCGTTCGGCAGGTTGTACGCAAAGTCCAGTCCGCCTTTCTCCTCGTACACGCTCCGCCGGGTCGGCGGGATGATCGGATCCATCAGTTTCTCGATGATCCGCGAGTTGACCGGGATCGGGGGCAGGTTCGTCCGCCGCAGTTCGCCGGCGACTCGGTACACCGGCGGCACGCCGGTCTTCAGGTGCAAATCGCTGGCCTGCAACTCGCCCATCTTCTCTAGCAGCGGGATGATCGACGTCGGCATGACATTCATCGGGCGACCTCTGCCAATCCGGATCGGGGACATGGGCGGCCACGACCGCCGCTCCGCCAGCATAGACGCGCCGCGGCCGGCCGGGCAAGCCGCAGCCGGTGCCTCCGACAACGGGTTCCCCGGGGCGGCGGCGTCGGCCCCGCGCGTTGACCCCCCGCCGCGCTACTTCCACAATGCCGCGCGTCTGGAGCGAGGCTCACGATGCCCTGGTTGCGACTGCTCCGCCCCGGCCAATGGACCAAGAATCTCTTCGTCTTCGCCGGGCTCGTCTTCGGTCGAAAGCTGCTCGACGGCTCGAGCGTCGTCGCCGCCCTGCTCGGTTTCGCCTGCTTCTGCCTCCTCAGCAGCGGCATCTACATCCTCAACGACATCCGCGACCGCAACGAGGACCAACTTCATCCCCGCAAGCGCCACCGGCCGGTCGCCTCCGGCGCCATCCCGGTGCCGGCCGCCCGCCTCGCGGCGCTCCTCCTGCTCGTCGCGGGACTGGGTGGAGCGCTCGCGCTCGACACCGGCTTCGCGCTGGCCGCGGCGTGCTACGTCGGGCTTCAGGCCGCCTACACGTTCCTGCTCAAGCAGGTCACGCTGGTGGACGTCATCGTGATCGGCTTGGGGTTCGTGCTCCGGGCGGTCGCGGGCACCGTGCTGGTGCACGTTGAGCTCTCGCACTGGCTTGTGCTCTGCACGTTCACCCTGTGCCTGTTCATGGGTTTCAGCAAGCGCCGCTGCGAACTCACCGACCTGGCGGAGAATGGCGGCCGGGATGCGGCGGCCCACCGCCGCACGCTGGCCGAGTACACGCCCGAGCTCCTCAACCACATGACGACGCTGACCGCCGGCATCGCCGTGGTCAGCTTCATGCTGTACGCGACGGACAAGCGCACGCTGGACGTGTTCGGCACCAACTACCTCGTCTACACGCTGCCGCTCGTCGTGTACGCGATCTTCCGCTTCGCCCTGCTGGTCGAGCACGGCCGCGTCGACGGTCCGACCGCGGTCCTGCTGCGCGATCGCCCGTTTCAGGTCGCGCTGCTGCTGTGGGCCGCGGCGGCGCTGGTCATCGTCTATAAGGGCCGGGACCTGCGCGCGTGGCTCCTGCTGCTGGCGGGACGCTCGGCCTGAGACGCGCGGAATCGAACCGGCCGCATCGCGCACGTGCCCGCGAGGCTCGCCGCCGGACCGGCATCAGCGGACGCGCGGCCCGCCAGGTGCGGCGAAGCAGACGGGCCCGCGGGACCGGGCCGGACTGCCACCGGGGAGGGTCCGCAGGTGGCCGCCTCACCGAGCCCGACCCCCGCCTCGCCGGCGCGCAGTGAGTCCAGCCCCGGTGCCGCGGAGTCCCACGGTCGTAGCGCTCCGTCGCGCGTCCCCGGGTCCCCCCCGTGGCGGCGTCCGGTCTCCGCGGTGCCGCGCGGTTTCTTTCCGCCGTTCCGCCGCTTACGCTGCGGCTTGGCGAGTCGGCCGTGCCCGGGGCCGGAGCGGGCTGCCGGGGCTCGGCGGGTCTCAGTCATGACGCTCTTCGGCACGAAAACGATCGTCGGCATGATCCACGTGCAGGCCCTGCCGGGCACGCCGCGCCACCGCGGCCGGCTGGACGCTGTCCTGACGCAGGCCGCCCAAGAGGCGGAGCTCCTCACGCGGGCCGGGTTCGACGCGCTGCTCATCGAGAACATGCACGACGTGCCGTACCTTTGCGGGCGGGTCGGACCGGAAATCGTCGCCGGCATGACCGCGGCGGGCTTGGCCGTTCGCCGCGTCAGCCCCCTGCCGCTGGGCGTGCAGATCCTCGCGGCGGCCAATCGCGAAGCGCTGGCCGTTGCGCTGGCCTGCGGTGCCGCGTTCGTGCGCGTAGAGAACTTCGTGTACGCGCACGTGGCGGACGAGGGGCTGATGCCGACCGCCGAGGCGGGCCCGCTGCTGCGCTACCGCCGGCAGATCGGCGCCGACTCGATCGCCATCTTCGCCGACGTAAAAAAGAAGCACTCCAGCCACGCCCTGACCGCCGACGTCTCGCTGGCCGAGGCCGCCCGCACCGCGGAGTTCTTCGGCGCCGACGGCGTGGTGGTCACCGGCACCGCCACCGGTGATCCCGCCGCGCTAGCGGACGTGCAGGAAGTGCGCGGCGCTGTCCGCGGCCGCGTAGGCATCGGGTCGGGTCTCACGGCGGACAACCTCGCCCGGTACTGGCCGCACGCCGATGTGTTCATCGTCGGTTCGTGCCTCAAGCAGGACGGGCTCTGGTCGAATCCACTCGATCCGGAGCGCCTCGCGGGGTTCCGGGCCGCGGTCGCTCGCCTGCGGGGTTGACGCGCCGTCCGAGAACGAGTTGCGGCAAGTTCGCTGTAGACATCGGTCGGAGCGCGTTATAATGGGGCGTTGAAAGGTGGCTCGGCATGTCAACGCTGCCCGGTGGCCTACCCGGCCGGATTGCCATAATCAGCGGGTGCATCTTCGCGGGGAAGACCGCTCGCCTGATCCAGCATCTGACCATCGCGGCGGCCAAGGGGCGCCGGGTGGTCGCGTTCAAGCATGAACTGGACGATCGGTACGATCCCCGCCGGCTGGTGACGCACGACGGTCGAGCCTTCCCCGCCGATGCGGTGCGATCGGCGGACCTGGTGCTACGGCGCAGCGCTGCGGCCGACGTGGTCGGCATCGACGAGGCGCAGTTCTTCGGGCGGGACCTCATCGCGGTCTGCCGCGAGCTGGAAGCGGCGGGCCGCGACGTGTTCGTGGCGGGCCTGGATCACGACGCCTGGGGGCAGCCGTTCCCGCCGCTGCCGGAGCTGCGGGAACTGGCGACGCACGTCGAGGTGCTGCATACCCGCTGCGCCGTCTGTGGCGCGGTGGCCCGCTTCTCGCAACGGATCGCGCCGATCATCGGCGACGACATGGTCGGCGGCCCCGGCGAATACGAGCCGCGGTGCGAAGATTGCTTCGAGCCGCTCGCGACGCCGGCGCCCGTGTACATCTGAACCGCCAGCGCCAGGCCCGGCCGCAACCCGCTGCCGCGCGCCGCTCATCAGCCCGCCGCTTGTGAGGTCTCGCTGTTCAGGCCGGCTGCACGCCGCCGCGCGCCGCCCTGCACTTGACCGAATGGGGGGCGCCGAGTATTCCAGCGCCGCAGGAGTTGCCACCCGCGGTTTGGGTCCGCGGTGGGCGGCTTTTCTCGGAAGGAGCAGTGCGCGGTGAACAAGCCCAGGGTCGGCGTGGTCGGCGGCGGCGTGGTCGGGATGGCGATGGTCAAGCTGTGCGGGCCGGAGACGGTGGTTTACGACCCGTACAAGCCCGAGCTGGCCGGGAACAAGGCCGCGATCAATACTTGCGATGTGGTCTTCATCTGCGTGCCCACCCCGATGAAGGACGACGGCAGTTGCGACACGTCGCTGGTCGAGGAGACCGTGTCCTGGGTGACGGCGCCGCTTCTGATCATTCGATCGACGGTGGCTCCCGGCACGACCGAGCGCCTCGTCCGCACGTACAACAAGCAGATCGTCTTTCAGCCCGAGTACCTCGGCGAGACGGTGGCACACCCCTTCAGCAACGTGGCCGAACGGTCGTTCCTCGTGCTGGGCGGCACGCGCGAGGCCGTCTCCGCCGCCGCCGACTTTTACAAGCACTACTACAACTCGATGGTCTACATGTACTTCGCCGACGCGACCACCGCGGAGGTCTGCAAGTACATGGAAAACGCCTTCTACGCCGTCAAGGTCACGTTCGTCAACGAGTTCTATGACATCGCCGAAAAGCACGGCGTGGACTTCAACATCCTCCGGGAACTGTGGCTGGCCGACACCCGCATCAGCCGTGACCACACCTTCGTGTATCCCGACGCGCGCGGCTTTTCCGGCAAATGCCTGCCGAAAGACTGCAACGCGATCGTCTTCTCCTGCCGCCAGCGGGGTTACGAACCGAAGCTCCTGGCCGCCACCCTCAAGATTAACGAGGAATTCCTGGCCCGGAACCGCAAGTAGCCCCGCTTGACTCCAGGCCGCGCAGCTCCGCCGCGGCGTCCGTCGCCCCAACGCCCGATACGTACCGGGCCGTGGCCGCATACGCCGCGGCGATCCGCGCGGCCCAGGCGTCTGCCTCGCAAGCCCACTCGTCGGACCACGGCCGCGTCCGCCCCTGCTCTAACGCCCCGGCAATCGCACCCGCGCCGTCCAGCGCCAGCCAACGGTCGACCCGTGCCAGGCGCACGGCCGCGGCCACCTCCTCCGGCGCGCACGCCCCCGCCCGGACGGCGCCCAGACGGTCCGCCAACGCGCGGGCCGCGCCGGCCGGGTCCTCCCCGGGCGTTGTCATGAACGTCAACGCGGCCCGCGGCTCCACGTCCGCCACCCACCGCACCGCCACCCGCGGCGTGATCCGTGCCGCCCCGATCGGCGCGGCCGCCAGCCGAGCCGCCGCGTGCAGCGCGAGGTCCAGGCGGTCTGCGTCCGCCGCGTCGCGCGGTCCGGTTGAGGCCAGCGTGTCCTGAACGACCAGCAGCGGGGCATCGGTGGGGTCCGTCACCCATAGCGTCGTGACCGGCAAAGCGGCCGCCCGGCTGGTCGGGGCGGCTCCATCGCCATCGGCCGCGCGCGCAGCCGCCGGCGCTGCGCGGTCGGCGGTGAGGCCCTTCGCCGGCGACCAGTCGTCCCAGGCGGCCTCGACGGCCGCCGCCGCTAGCGCGGCGTCAACATCACCCACGACAATGACCTGCACGGCCGTGATCGCGTCGAGTTGTCCCAACTTCTCCGCGACCTCCCAACGGCTGAGCGGCGAAAAATAGGCTGGCGGCTGCCAGCCGATCGCGTCCGGCGGCAGCGGCCGGTGCCCCGCCCTCCGCTCCGCCGGCGTGCTCGGTGCGTCGAACCAGTCACGCAGCCGCTCGTAGGCCCGCGCAACCGCCTCCGGGCTGCGCTCCGGATGCCGCAGAAGCAACGCCTGCGCCTCGATCAGGCGCTCGACGTCCGCCGCCGTACCAGCGCCGTCCAGACCCTGCCGATGCCGCTCCGTCAGCGGGACCAGCTCGATTCCGCGATAGGTGCAGTAGTCGCGCCACTGCGCGCCGGAGCGGCCGCTCGAGCCCGTCAGCATCAGGGCCGTCAGCCCGTCCCGCAGATATACCGGGCTGTCCACCAGGGTCCGCACGATCGTCTCTGGCAGCCCCGGCACCTCGGCGATCGTCACCTGGACCCGGGAACCCACTGAACGCGTCTCGACGCGGACGCCGGAGGGTGGCGCTAGCCGGGGCAGGGACGGGTCTTCGACCGCCTCGCGAAACATGGCCAGCGCCGCGGCTCCGCAGAGTTGTCGCGGCGCGGCGGCCTGCTCGGCCGCCGCCTCTGCGTCGCGCCGCAAGCGCGGTGCGATGACGCGTCGCCCGACCCCCAGCGTCCGCGCCGCCTCCTGTAACGCCCCCACCGGCAGCGTCCGGGCGCGCGCCGCTTCCCACTCGGCGGTCAGCATGTCGCCGCCGACGACCTCCCGCATGCCCAGGTCGCGCGCCCGCGCAGCGAACGTGGCTCGGGCGGCCGTCCAGCGGCGCGCCGCCAACGCCCGTGCCCGGTCGAGCTCGATGGGGTCCGGCGGCTCGACCGCGGCGCGCGCCAGTTCTTCGGCAATGATCTGAGCGATGCGCGGCCGTGCGGGCTGCGGCGCTGTCGTCGCCGACCGTGATGCGGAGTCGGCGGAAGCCTCGCGGGCCCGCTCCACCAGAAGTAGTAGCACGCCGGCATCGCGCCAGGCCTCGTGTTCCCAGCGGGGCGGGGCGAACCCTGCGGCGGCCAAACGCCGGAACAGCGGCCCGTCCACCGGGTTGCACAGCCGCTCCATGAGCACCATCAGGGCCACGTTTTCGGCCTGCCCCAGCCCCGGTGTGAGCCAGGCGACGGCCCATCCGTCGGCCTCCGTGTCGCTCGGCACCGGCAATTCAAGCGACTCCCTCCTCGGCCACCGCGTTTCCGGTCGGCGAGGTGGCTCCGCCCATTGCAGGCCGGTCGCCTTTCGCCGCACGAGGTGCATCACCTGGGGCGGGATCACATCGCCGATTACCACTAGTGTCGCGTTGCCCGGGACGAACCAACGGCTCGCGAATTCCCGCAGCGCCTCGGGTGTGTCCGCGTGCGTCGACCGCGCCGCGGCGGCCGGGTCCCGCCCCGCGGCCGCGTACGGGTGGTCCGCGAATAGCGCCGCCAGGACGCGCCGGCGCACGGCCCGGTCCCCGGGCGTCGCCCAGACCGGTAGGCCCGCCGAGGCCGCGGCCGGCGCGTGGACCGCTTCCTGCAGCGCGCCGACCTCCGCCCCACCGGCCGCCGTCAGCGTTCCGCGGTCGAGCGGCCGCAGCCGGGAGATCACCGCGGCCAGCGTCGGTTCGAGCAGCGCGGGGGGCAGCGTGGCGTCGAAGCCGGCGGCGTCCGGCAGCACCACGCGAGCCGTGCGGACGCCGAGGGCCGCGAGGCGCACGGCCGTCGCGTCGCGCTCCTCCAGAGCGTCCAGCAGTGCCGCTGTGGCACCCGGGGCGGCCGGTGGCTCCAGAGCCGTTCCCGCGCCGAACCAGAGCTGGACGCTGACCAGCGGCAGCGTGTGGTTCTCGAGCACGACGACCCGCAGGCCGCAGTCGAGTCGGGCGTATTCGGGGGTGCCCAGGATCGCGTTGGCCAGGAACAGCGCAGCAGCCACCACAGACGGCTCCTCGCCGGCCGAGCGTCGGCCGGGAAACGGCCGCCGCCAGGGACGACGACCGACGCTACTGCGCCCGCGCGTCAGGGGCAAGCGGGGGCCGTCCGGCGCCGTCGCGGCCGTCGCCGCGCCGACGCGCGGGTGCCGAGTGCGAGCGATGTGGTCACCGCCCGGCTTGCATTCATGCCGTGCAGACGGGAGGATGAGGGCGGGCGCGGTCGCTCGCGCGACGTGGGAGCGCTCCTATTTCGGAGAACACATCACTCATGAGTTCAGCTTCACCTCCTCTCCGTTACGCCGGGACCGACGCGACGTACGACCCTTACGCCGACTACAAGCTTCCGGTCGAGGGCTTTAAGGGCACTCCCGAGGAGATCGACCGGCAATGGTTCGAGCAGTGCTACCGCGGCCGCGGTGACACGCTCGCGCAGCTCACGCCCCGGGCGCTGATCATGGGGACGCTCCTGGGCGCCGTGCTCTCCACGACGAACATCTACATCGGCCTGAAGGCCGGCTGGGGGTTCGGCGTGTCGATCACGGCGTGCATCCTCTCGTACGCCATCTGGAGCACGTTCTACCGCCTCGGCCTCGCCCGCACGCAGATGACGATCCTCGAGAACAACTGCATGCAGACGGCCGCGTCGGCCGCGGGCTACTCGACCGGCGGCACGCTGATCTCGGCGTTCGCCGCGTACGTGCTGCTGAACAATCAGACGCTCAGCATTCCCGTGCTGATGGGCTGGGTCTTCTTCCTCGCGGTGCTCGGCGTGACGATGGCGGTGCCGATGAAACGGCAGATGATCAACGCCGAGCAACTGCGCTTTCCGAGCGGCGTGGCGGCGGCCGAGACGCTCAAGGCCCTGCACAGCACGGGCGGGCAGGGGCTGCGGTCGGCGATCGCGCTGGGCATCGCGGGCGTGCTCGCGGCGGCCAGCAAGCTGTGGACGGAGGGCCTCGAGGTTATTCATCACAGCCTCGGACGGTTTCAACTGGACAAGCTCACCGGCTGGATCAACGAGCAGTGGTTCGGCTCGACGCTGATGGGCCGCACCGTGATGGTATCTTGGGAGCCGATGTTCATCGCCGCCGGCGCGATCACGGGGATGCGCGTCTGCGCGAGCATGCTGGTCGGCAGCATCACCTGTTGGATGATCTACGTGCCGCTGCTGGAGCAAGCCGCGGTGCCGGTCGGACAGGGCTTCCGCAATGTCGTGCAGTGGACGCTCTGGGCCGGCACGGCCTGCATGGTCACGTCCGGGCTGTTCTCGTTCGCCCTGCAATGGCGCAGCATCGCGCGCGCCCTGGCCGGTGTAACGCGGCTGTTCCGCGGGGCCCGCCGCCAGTCCGCGCCTGCCGGGTCCGCGGTGTCACGCGCCGACCTCGATGCCATCGAAACCCCCATGTCCTGGTTCGTCATCGGCCAGGCCGTCGGGCTCCTGGGCCTGATTTACATGGGACTCATCACCTTCCAGATGCCGGCCTGGCAGACCATCGTCGCCGTCCTCCTGTCGTTCGCCCTCGCTCTCGTCGCCTGCCGCGTCACCGGCGAGACCGACACGACGCCCATCGGGGCCATGGGCAAGATCACGCAACTCACCTTCGGCGCCATCGCGCCCGGGAACATGAACGTCAACCTGATGTCCGCGAACATCACGGCGGGGGCGGCCGGCTCGGCGGCCGCGCTGCTCACCGACCTCAAGAGCGGATATCTCCTCGGCGCGCATCCGCGCAAGCAGTTCCTCGCCCAGTTCTCCGGCATCTTCCTTGGGACGGTCGTCACGGTCCTGTGCTTCGCGGCGCTGGTGCCGGATGCCGCGGCGCTCGGCGGCGCCCAGTTCCCGGCCCCGGCCGCCCAGACCTGGAAGGCGGTGGCCGAGGCCCTCGGCAAGGGACTGAGTGAGCTGCATCCAATCAAGCTGTGGGGCATCGCCATCGGGGGGGCCGTCGGGCTGATCCTGCCGATCCTGAGCCTGCTCGCTCCCCCCAAAATCAAGCCGTGGATCCCGTCTCCCGCAGGCCTCGGGCTCGCATGGGTCTTCCAGTGGTACTACGGCGTGCTGTTCTTCATCGGGGCGGTCATCGGCTGGTACTTCGAGAAGCAGCACCCCAAGGTCTCCCAGGACTACACCTTCCCCGTCGCATCCGGCGTGATCGCCGGAGAGTCGATCATGGGCGTCGGCCTGGCGCTGATTCAGGCTGGACCGGCCCTCCTCCGCCGGGCTTTCGTCGGCTGAGCGGCGCCCCCGGGCTCGGATCGAGGCTCACCGGGCGGCGCGGCGGCCCGGGCGGGGTCGCGCTGCCCCCGTCGGCCGTGTTCTTGTCGGTCCGGAGGGCCGGGTGAGCGTCCTCGGTCTTGGGCCTCCGCTTCTCCGCGAAGTTCAGCTTCCGCTACGGTTACGATGTGCCGCGCTTCCTCGGGTGGCGCGCAACGCGAACGACTTTCGTGGCACCGAGTCAGCTCAGGGTTGTCGCCACACGCCCGGGTGACGCGCGTCCAGGACCTGCACGCGGTTGTTGCCGGAGTCGATGACGTACATGCGATCGCCCGGCCCGACCACCACGGCCCACGGGTAAGCGAGCTGCCCCGGCCTGCGCCCCGCGCTGCCCCACGTCCCCAGCGACTGGCCCTCGCGGGTGAAGCGCTGCACGCGGTTGTTGCCGTACTCGACCACGACCAGCGTGCCGTCCGACAGCCAGTCCAGCCCATACGGGAAGCGCAACTCGCCCGCTCCCGTCCCCTCGCGTCCCAGTGTGGCCACGAGCGCCCCCTCAGCCGTGAAGCGGCAAATGCGGTGATTGCAGGCGTCCGCGACCCACAGCGACCCGTCCGCGTCCGGGAGCAAGCCCTGGGGCCGTTGCAGGCGGGCCGCTCCCGCCTCAGGTCCTCCGAAGCTCGACAGATACCGGCCGTCCGGCGCGAACCGACTGATCCGGTCATTCCCGCTGTACTCGCCGACGTAGATGAACCCGTCGCGCGTCACCAGCACGTCGGTGGGCAGGATGAACTCCCCCGGCCCGGTTCCGCGATGGCCGAAACGCATCACCTCCCGCCCGTCCGGTGCGAAGACCAACACACGCGAATAATGGGTGTCGGCCACGTAGATGCGACCGTCCGGCCCGACGCCCAGTCCGGTCGGCTTGCCCGCGTCGTAATCCGGCATGCGCCAGGCCATCACGGGCGTGCCGTCCGGGGTGAACCGCTGAATGCGGGCCGACTTGTCCACCACCAAGAGGTTGCCGTCGGCCTCAAGCGCCGCCGCCCTGGGATAGCTGAGCTCGCCGAGGCCCATCCCCGTGCCGCCAAAAATGCGGAGCAAGCCCGGCACCTCGGGGTAGGGTTGCGGGGAGCAGGCCTTGACCGCTCCGGCAAGCAGCAGTGCTGTGCCGACCACCCCCCCGCACCGCAGGCGCCCCTTTACGGAATTAGCACCGGTTTTTCCTTCTCCGGCGGCGCAGGCGGCGCGCGGCCCTGCTTTAGTTCGGCGAACTGACGCCGAGCCGCTCGCAGGGCCTCGATGAGCTGCTCTTTTTTGATCGGTGGATTCGAATACGCCAGGACGCGTCCGTCCGGCGCGATGACCGCGAACGCCGGCGTCGCCGTCACCCCCCACCGCTGCCCAAGCTCCCGATCTCCCCGCTGATATTCCAGTGGCACGCACGCGAAGTGCGATGTCTCCCGAAGCACCTCGGGATCCTTCAGCACGCTCTCCTCGAAGTCCGTGCATTCCTTCCGATACCAGTTACGGAAATACACGAATGTCAGCCGGTCGGCCGCCGCCGCCCGCGAGTGGACTTCGAGGAAGCCCGCCAACTCCCATCGGACGCCCTCCCCACAGCCGCCGACGCCCGCGACGGCGACGCTGATGAGCAGGAACCCAAAAAGCCGCCCGCCCGCGCGCCGCGCGGCGAGCCGCGACGCGCCGGCCCGGATCGCGCGGCCGCCCAGCCGCAGGCTTCGCACGCGGGGAGACGCGGTGCTCACGCTCAGTTCTGATCGTTCTGGGGTGCGCCTTTCGACCGACCATCCTCCGGCTGGTCCCTCGGAGTCTCGGGCGCCGGTGGGCTCTTGCTCTCCTTGTACTTCACCGAGCAGCCCCACGGCCGGGTCTCGGGCAGCGGCACGTCCTTGCCCGCCAGCACGGCCGTCAGGGCCTCCTCGACGTAGTTCCGCACGTCGGCGTCCTTTTTGTCGCCGTGCTGATTGTTGTGCAGCGCGCCGGCGTAGACGAGTTTACCCTTGTTGATCACGTACAGGTGCGGCGTGGTTTTCGCGCCGTACAAGCGACCGACGGTGCCATCGTTGTCCATCAGGATCGGGTACGCAATCTCCTTGTCCTTGGCGTACCGCACGTTCTCCTCCGGCTTGCGCCAGTGCGTGCTCTCGATCCCGAGCCAGACCACGCCCTTGTCCCGATACTTCTTGTGAAGGTCGTTGACGACCGGCACCGCCTTCACGCTCCAGGGGCACTCCTGATTCACCCACTCCAGCACCACGACCTTGTCCTTGTACTGCGACAGCGTGTGCTTGGTGCCCGTGGCGTCCAGCAGCGTAAAATCCGGTGCGCTGTCGCCCACCTTCGCGGCCTGAGGGGCCTCCCGGGCCGACTCCTTGGGAGCCACCCTCGCGGCCGCATCCTGGCCCGCCGCCGCGGCGCTCAGCGTCAGCAACCCGACCACGGCCCCCGTCAAGCTCGACCTGATTTGCATTCTGAGTCGCTCCTTCTCACAATCCGGATGTCGCCGGTTCGTTGCTCGCCGGTGGATTCTACCGGGCGCGGAGGCGCCCGCAAGTCACGTGCTCGAACCGCGATGTCGGCTGTAGCGCCCCTCGATCCGCGCGACTTGCTCGCCGCGCTGCCGTTCGTGCTGGCCGCGCCGCTCGAATCGGCGCGGCGCACCGCCGAGGCGGCCCGCACCTTCGCACGCTATTTGGCGGAGACGGCCCTGCCCTGGAGCGGCTGGCGCTGCGGGCCGCCGAGCGCTCCTTCAGGGCTCGCCCTGACCGTAGAGCTGCCGGGCCGCACAGGCCTCCTGCTGCCCGCCGTCCCCGGCGAGCGCGGGATCACGGCCGCCGGCCAGCGGGCCGTGCTGGAAGCGGCTCTGGCGGCCTTGCGAGCCCGCCGGCCGCATTACGTTCAGGTGCTGAGCGACCCCGCCGCGGCGAGCCTGGCGACGTTGCTAACGGAGTTCGGTTTTCGCCGGTTGACACGCCTGATCTACCTCGAACGGGATGCGGTGTACCCGTGGGTGGATCCGCCGCCGCCCGATGAGGTCCAGTGGGTCGCGTACGAACCCGCACACCACGGCGAGTTCGTCAGCGTGGTGCGCGCGACCTACGTGGACAGCGCCGATTGCCCGGAATTGTCCGACCTGCGCCCCGTCGAGGACGCCTTGGCGGCACACCGCGCCGGGGGCCCCTTCGATCCGGCCCTCTGGGAGCTGGCGGTGTGCGCGGGCTCGCGGGTCGGGTGTCTCCTGCTTACGCGGGCCGTGCACGGGGCGGCGCTCGAAGTCGCCTACATGGGCGTCGTGCCGGCGGCGCGCCGCCGCGGCGTGGGCTCGTGGCTGCTGCGGCGGGCTCTGGCGCACTGCCGGGCCGCCGGCGTGCCGCGGCTGTCGCTGGTGGTGGACGCCCGCAACGCCGCCGCCCGGCGGCTGTACGCGCGCCACGCGTTGTCGGCGGTGGGCGAGCGGGACGCGTTCTTGCTGCCGCTCGGCTAAGCGCCCGCCGCGCACAACCTGTGCGTGTGTTTCGCACAACCGGTGGACAAGGCGTGACATGCGCTTTTTTTTGAGTGCCTTCGCGGTTGACGATGCGTGAGTTGCGCGCGTGACATGAGTTTTACGTAAAGACGAGCGTTGCATGCGGCCGCGGCAACGAGTAATATCCGCACCGCAAGGTAAGCGAGAGGGAGTGATATCCGGCAAGCCGTTCTAGCCGCTTCCCGGCGGTCGCTCTGACCGCCCGCGAATCAGCCATCGTCGTCGAGGTGAACCGTGGACCCAGCGGTCGCGGAGAAAGTCCGCGCTGTGCGTGCGCGTGTCGCCGAACTGATCGGCGTCACCAAGTTCCACACCTGGTTCGGTGAGGACGCCGAGTTCCATCTGGCGAGCGAAAACCTGGATATCAAGGTCGCCAACGCGTTTGTAGGCGACTGGATCAGCGCCAACTTCATGCCGCAGCTCGTGGAAGCCACGCGGACCGTCCTCGGCGGCGAGCCGCGTGTGCAGGTCCTGGTCAGCGGGCGCAACGGCCGGGCCGCCGGGTCGCCGAGTCGCTCGGAGCCACCCGCCAAGCCCCGGTCCGCCGCCGCCGTTGCCCCGCCGACCGACCCGCACGTCCGTCCGGCGCGCCCCGTGCTGCGCGGCGAGCTGGACACCTTCGTCGTCGGCCCGCCCAACGAACTGGCCTTCTCGGTGGCGCAAGCGGTGGTGCATAGTCCGGGCCGCAGCTTCAAGCACCTCGTGCTGCACGGCGGGTGCGGCCTGGGCAAGACGCACCTGCTCCAGGGCATCTGCAACGGGCTGAGCCGCACGCACCCGGAGCTCGAGTGGTCGTACCTGTCGGGCGAGGAGTTCACCAACGAGTTCATTTATGCGCTGAAGGCCGGGCGGATCGACCAGTTCCGGGCCCGCTTCCGGCGAGTGGACGTCCTCGTGATCGACGACATCCACTTCTTGGCCAACAAGAAAAACACGCAGGAGGAGTTCCTGCACACGTTCGACGCGATCGACGCCTCCGGCAAGACCGTCGTGCTCTCATCCGACACGCACCCACGCGGACTGACCGACCTGTCCGAACCGCTCGTGAACCGCCTGCTGGCGGCGATGGTCGTCCGGATCGACCCCCCGGACTTCCCCACCCGGCGGGAAATTCTGCGACGTCGAGCCGCGGTGCTCCACTGCCCGCTCGACGACGCCGCGCTCGACGCCCTCGCGCACCGCGTGACCCGCAACGTGCGCGAACTCGAGGGCGCGTTGTACAAGCTCTCAGCCTACGTCGCGCTGACCCGCCAGCCCGTCTCGCTCGACCTCGTGCAGCGCGTGATCGAGGACACCGCAGGACCGCCCACGCCGCCCGACCCCGACGCGATCGAACGCACGGTCGCGGCTTACTTCGGCGTGACGCGCGAGGCCATCCGCTCGGACCTGCGCGAGAAGACCATCACCCTGGCCCGCAGCCTGACCATGTTCCTGATCCGCCGGCACACACGCCTGAGCTTTCCCGAAATCGGTCGCCGGCTCGGTCACAAACGCCATTCCACCGTCTTGATGGCCGTCCGCCGCGTCCAGGCGGCGCTCGACCGGGACGGTCAGGCCGTATGGACCGCGCCGCAGGGGGCGCGAACTCGTCCGCTGCGCGAAGTGCTCGAGGATCTGGAGGCCCAGATTCTCCGCCCCTCGGACCGGCCCTGAACCCCGCGCAACGTCCGGCCCCGTTTTCCGCCCGCCCCGCCTCCGCGGCGGATCGCGCGTTCCGGCCGTCGTCGGCGACCGCGTATAATGCTGCGTGCCGGCCGGCGGCGGTTGCGGAGTCGCGTCGGCTCCCGTCCCGTCGGTCTGCCTTGGAGGGTTGAGCATGCGTGCAAACCGGCAGCGCGCGGTTCGGTGGCTGCTCCTCGGCACGTCGGCCGGCGGGCTCGTGTTCGTCAGCGGCTGTCTAGCGCTGGCGGAGCGCGGCCTCGACATCCTGCTGTCCCCCGCCGCCGCGGGGAACATCAGCATCGCCCCGTTCACCGCGCTGGCCGGGCTGTTGGGAGTCCTCGTTGCCGTCCGCCCCGGATAACCTCGGTCCCCGCCTGGTCGTTCGCACACGCGAGGGCGTGTATGCGACCGTGCCGCTCACGCATCGTCCCGTGACGATCGGCCGCAGCCAGTCCTGCGACCTCGTGTTGCGCGACGACGGCGGCGTATCCCGCGAACACGCGCAGGTGTGGCTGGACGAACGGGGCCGCGTCCAGGTGGCCGACCGCGGCTCGAAGAACGGGACGCGGGTCGACAACAGCGACGTATTCCGCGACGCCGTGCGCCCGGTGCAGCGCTGGATCCGCGTCGGCGGGTACGAGATCGAGGTCGTCGGGGTCGGCCGGGCCGATTCTGCCCCCGACGCGGAGGTGCGCTTCACGCCGGATTCGCCGACGCTGATCGGCGACACGAAGTTCTTCCCGTCCACCCAACGACTCGACCTCAATCTGCACCGCTTGACGCTGCTCATGAGCCTGACCGAGCGGATCGGAGGAGCGTTCAAACGGAAGCAGTTGCTTGAACAGGCGCTGGATGCCTGCTGCGAGGCGTTGGGCTTCGAGCGCGGGCTGATCGCGCTGAAGACGCCCCGGGGCGAACCCGAACTGCCCGTGACCCGCAACATCCAGCGCGACGAAACCGGCGCCTTCAAGGTCAGTCGCACGCTCATCAACCAGGCGTTGCTGCACGGCGAGCGCGCCATCGTCAACAACCCCGCGGTCGACCTGGTCGCCAACCTGAGCGAGAGCCTCGTGCGGTTCCCGATCTGCTCGGCCTTGTGTGTGCCGATCCTGCACCGCAACGAGATCCTGGGCGTGATCTACGGCGATCGCATCACCAAGACCGCCGACGTCTCCACGTACACCCAGGAAGACGTGGACTTCCTCGCGGCCATCGCCCAGCAGGTCGGCGTCGGCCTGGCCAACCTGCGGATGTTTCAGGAGCACCTGCGAACGCAGAAGGTGTACCTCGAGCTGGAGCAGGCCCGCACGATTCAGCAACGGCTCCTGCCCGCTCGCCCCCTGTCGCTCGGCGGACTGACGATCCTTGGGCGCAACGAACCCTCGTCGCACGTTGGCGGCGATTACTTCGATTACTTCGCGCTGGGTCAGGACCGCGTCGGGCTCATCGTTGCCGACGTGACCGGTCACGGACTGCCGGCCGCACTCGTCATGGCGAATCTCCAGGCGGCCGTCCGTGTGGCCCTGACCGCTGACGCCCCCCTGTCCGACGTGGCCGATCGCCTTAATCGACTCGTCTACCTCAACACCGACAGCGACGTCTTCATCACTGCGATCATCGGGCGCATGTGTGCGCTGACCGGCACTTTGGAGTTCGTGAACGCCGGTCACCCGCCGCCGCTGCGTCTGACCGACGGCCAGGTAACCGTGGTCGAATCCGATAACTCTCTGCCGTTGGGTGTGCAGGAAAGTGAGCATTTCCGGGTGCACACGGTCCCGCCCGCGGCGACCCCCAGCGCGTGGCTGCTCTACACCGACGGCCTCGTCGAGGCCGACGACGACAAGGGGCGAATGCTGGACCTTCCCCCGCTGATCGCGGCGCTGACCCGGCTCGCCACGCCTTCCGCCGAGGCCGTGCTCAGCACGGCCCTCGAAACCGTGCGGGCGCACGTGGGCGAGGCCCGCGTCGTCGATGACTTGACCTTGATGGCCGCCGCATTCCAGCCGGCGCCCTGACGTTCACCGCGTCGTGATGAATCGGGTCGTCTGTGGCTGGCCGTCGCGTTCCGGCCATCCCCTGACGGCCGGCCGCAGAACGGCCGTCGGGTCGCCGCCCCGAAGCGCGCTACGGATACACCTCCGCCCGCACTCCCAGGGTCCGGACGCGCGCGGCGATGCGTTCGAGCTCGTCCTCGGTGAGCGCCGTGGCGGACGGCTCGGCGGTACGTCGTACCACGGTGTACACTTGCACGAGCGTCACCCGCGTCCCGGCGGCCAGCAGCTCTCGGAGCCGCTCGAGGTAGGCCTCGATCTCGGCGGGTGGCGGCGGGTCGCCATGCAGGCGCAGAAACAGCGACTGAATCACCAACGAGCGGTTTTGCCCCGCTGCCCGAATGTTGTCCAACACGTGCTGGAGGGGGTAGTTGGGCCGGTTGACCCGGCGGAAGTATTCCTCCGTGCCGGCATCGAGCTTGGCCCAGATCTCCCCGCCGTTGGCATCGAGCACTTCGAGGGCGGCGGCGACCGCCGGCCGAGTGAGATAGCAGGCGTCGGTGATCACGACCACCTTGACGTCGCCCAGACCGGCTTCGCGCCGGACCCGGGCGACGAGTTCGACCGCCTCCGGAAACACGGGCGACGCCGTCGGCTCGCCGTCGCCGGAAAACGCGAAATCGTTCAGGCGCCGCCACTCCGGAGGGATCGCGCGAAACTCCGGCTCGTCAAACAGCGCCGCCCGGCGGGCCACCATTTGCTCCAGCTCCGCCGCGAGCACGGGCAACTCCACCCGGCGGACCTTCGGGGGGACCGAGCGGTCCACGGAGCAGTACACACAGTCGAAGTTGCACGCCGCGTCGGGGTTCAGGTTGATCCCGATGCTGAGCCCGCGGCTCCGCCGCGAGATGACGGGATAGACGTAGAGGAAGTCGCGCCACCGCCGCGGGTGGTTGGCGAAGGCTTCGCGCAGCACCGGCAGTGCCGCGTGACGTTTTCTGCCGCTCGGATCCACCGCGCCTATCATATGCGTGTCAGGCGGGAATACCCGGCCGTGAGGCTTGGGTTCCCGGATTGACGAAGCCTTCTCCATGCGGTGTGGGGAAGAGTTGGCAGGATGTTGCTCGGCTCGCCCTTCCTGCCAACGGACTTACGGCCCGTCTGCTTCGGCAGGCGGGCCGAAGCTTTTTTCGGGCGCTGCGTCCGGCCGCCGGCGCTGGCCGTCGGCCACCAGCCCCTCGTCCGTTTGGCCCGTACCGTTCGTCGCGACAACCCCTCTCGGAAGCCAGCTCGAGACATCCAGCCCGCCCGCCGCCTGGGAGTAACGCCGGGCGAAATCCGCCAGTGTCGCCGCCGTCACCAGCTCCGTCGGTATGATGCGGCGTCGGGGCGTCTCGGGGTTGAGCGCGATCCGCACTGCCAGTTCCGCCGCCGCGAAGCCGCGCTCGCCGTCCAGCGCGCCCACCAGGGCCGCGGCCCGTCCGGGGCGCTGCGGGGTGCCCAACGCGGCCCACAGCCGCGGCGCCGCGGAAAGCGTCGCGAATCGGTAGCTCGGGCTGACCTGCGCCAGCCCCGCCTCCCACCCCAGCGGCGGATCGAGCCAGACGGCCGGATCCAGCGTCACTACGAGGCTGGTGCGGGGGTACTGCGCCAACAGCCTCGACACGGCCGCCGCCACGTTGTTGACCCCATCACCCTCGTCCGCGGCCAGCAGCCGCGGGGAGGGGTTTTGCCGGGCCACGCTCATGAATCGGTCGCTCACCCGCTCGGTTCCCTCGGCCGGCGCCCCTTTGCGCACCAGGACGTAACTCAGACCGGTTCCAACGACTGACGGCAGGGCTGCGGCCAGCGTCTCCGCGGCCTCGCCCTGAAAGACCGCAACGTGTCCCGCCGCGACGCCGTCCGGCAGCTCCTCCCCGACCGTGACCAACGGCACCAGGGCGGCTCGTACGATGCGGGCCAACGGCTCGGCCGCTTCGCGAGACGGCACAAGCAGTACCACCGCGGCCGGTTTGCGGTCGAGGAATCTCTGCGCGAATGCCGTCACGGTTTCGTTCGCGCGAGCGGCGACGCATTCGCCGGAGACCGTGGGAGTCGTCTCGAGGTATCGACGGGCGCCACCGGACACGGCCGGCCAGTCCGGAGCATATTCGGACGGCGTCACCACGGAGATCCACAGGCCGCCGGCCGGCAGGTTTCGCGGGGCTCGCTCGGCCTCGTGCTCACAGCCTGTAAGTAACGACCAAGAAATGAGATACATCAATAACTGCGACCAGTTCAGTCGCGGGGTCCCCGACATGGTCGCTCCCGAGACGGTCGTGTACACCTGCGGCCGGCAGGCGTCGAGAGGGTATAATACGGCAAAGGGTTGGGGCGCGGATTTCTCGCGCACAAGCAGAAAGGGCACGCATGACGCGGTCGATTCTGACGAGCCTCGTGGTGGTGGGCCTTGCCGGTGCGGCCTGGGCCCAGACGGCCGGCGTGCCGACGGCAGCGCCGCAGAACAGTGGCGGGACTCCCGGTAGCTGGGTGCAGGCTGCGATCGCCCGTCATAAGGCACTCACCGACGCGCGGGTGAACGCGGCGCGGGGCGGAGCGGCGGCCGGCGACCGCTCGGGCCTGGCCGTCAACAGCAACTCGGGCACGTCCGCGTCGACATCGTTGAACGTCGGCGGCTCCCCGCTGGACAGCCTCCTGAACCTGTTTGGCGGTTCCGGTTCGCCGCTCAGCTCTCTCGCAGGGCTGCTGGGCACGACTCTGAATGTGACCGGCTCCACGGCGGCCACCGGCTCCAACGCGGCTGGCGGCGGTACGGCGACCGACCGGCGTTTGGACGCACTGCTCGCGCTGCGGGACGCGAATCGGAGCAAGGGCACGGGGAAGTCCGACACGGCCACCCAGCAGGCCGTGTCGTCGGCCGGCGGCGCCGGCGCCAATGTGACGCGCGTCGGGGGCGCCGCCGTCAACCGCTTGCCGAAGGCCGAGCAGCGGTTGCAGTCCGCCGTTCCCGGCACGACCACGCAGCCCTCTTTCGCGGTCCGCTGGGCCAACGCGATGCTCTCGACCTTTTTCACGGCGGTCACGACCGGGTTCCAGTCCGCGGGATTCATCACATTTCTGAAAGACAGTCTCCGGCCGTTGAACTACCCGACCGAGTCAGGCGATGACGGCAGCGATTCGGGGGGCGGGAGTGGCGGCAGCACCGGTGGCGGAACCGGCGGCAGCACCGGAGGCAGCGGTTCCGGGGGCTCCGGCAGCTCCGGTGGCGGGATCGAGGATATTCCGCCCGGAGGCGGCGACTCAGGCTCCGTTGGATCGGCGCTCTGACGTCAGCGCCCGGTCCCGGGCCTCATAGGCTGATCTCGCTCGGCCCGCGCCGACCTGCCGGTCCGTGGCCGGGTCTCATATCGTCGTTCGCGTAGCGTTCCAACGTCATCGCGGGACACGAGAGAGGCAGGTGAGGTCATGGTACCGCTGAGCCCGCACAGCAGCCTGCGCCGGGTGGCCACCGTTGCGCTGGGGCTGACCATCGTGGCCGCCGCGGCCGGCGTCGGCTGGGGCGTGTACGAGTTCGCCTTCGCCGGTGGACGAACATTGGGCGTGCTTCTCATCGGCGGCAGCATCGCGGCGGTTCTATTCGGTCTGCTGCTGTACTGCCAGGTCGTGCTGGTGCACAAGTTCGTCAGTTACGCGTATCGCGCGTACCAGTCACTGCTCGAGTCCGCCGAGCTGCTTCGCCGACAGGAAGAACACACCCGGACGATCGCGGAAAACAGCAATCTCTCCGACTGGGCCAAGCGGGTCGCGTATCGGGAGCGCGATTACGAGTTCCTCCGCGACACGATCAACGCCGCCATCGTGCGACAGGACTGGGAGTCCGCGGAGCACCTGATCGGCAGCCTCGAAAAGGAGTTCGGGTACCTCGACGAGGCGGCGCACCTGCGGGAGCGCCTCCAGGCCGCCCGGCGGGCGACGAACGAGGAGCGGGTCGCCGCGGCGCTGGCCCGCTTCGACGCGCTCTGCGCCGGCCGCAAGTGGGCGCAGGCCCACGCCGAGTGCGAGCGCCTGGGCCAGCTCTTCGCCGGCGACGCGCGGATCGCGGCCTTGCCGCAGGAACTGGAGCGCCGGCGGCAGGACGTCAAGCGGCAACTGCTGAAGGACTACGACGCGGCCGTGCGCAGTCAGGACGTCGATCGCGCCCATCGGCTGCTGTTCGAGCTGGACCAGTACCTCGTGCCGCAGGAGGCGGAGGCGCTCAAACCCTCCGCCCGCAGCGTCTTCCGGGCCCGACTCGAGCAGCTCAAGACGCAGTTCGGCATCGCGGTGTCGTACAAACAGTTCTACAATGCGATCAGCGTGGGCGAGCAGCTCATCCGCGAGTTTCCCAACAGCGGCTACGCCCAGGAGATCACGAAGCTGTTGCCTGTGCTCCGCGATCGGGCGCGGCAGCTCGGGAGTGCGCATGCCGTCGCCGCCACTCAAGCCGTCCGTTCGTGAACAGTTCGCCCGTACTTTCGGCCGGCCCTGCGCCGTCGTGGCCCGCGCCCCTGGGCGCGTGAATCTGATCGGCGAGCATACCGACTACAACGACGGGTTCGTCTTCCCGATGGCCCTGGAGCACGCCACGTGGGTCGCCGCCGCACCGCGCGCCGACGGTCAGATCCGGGCCGTCGCCGCCGACCTGCCCGACGACCGCACCTGGCCCGTGGCCCGCTGGCCGCGTGAAGATCTGCCGCACTGGACCGCGTATGTCGCGGGCACGGCCGCGCTGCTGCAAGGCCGCGCGCCACGTTTCTCTGGCGCCGACCTGCTGATCGCCAGCTCGGTGCCGGTCGGCAGCGGGCTGTCCAGCTCCGCGGCGCTGGAGGTCGCCACCGCGGCGGCCCTGGCCGGCCTGACGGACCTCACGCTCGCGCCCGTCGAACTGGCCGATCTCGCCCGCCGGGCCGAGCACGAGTACGCCGGCGTGCCGTGCGGGATCATGGACCAGTACATCAGCGTGCTCGGACAGGCGGGCGCCGCGCTTCTGCTCGATTGTCGCGCGCGGAGCTGGGAACACGTCCCGCTGGCGCTGCCGGGCCACACCTTCGTCATCGTGAACTCGGGCGTGCGACACAAACTCGCGTCCGGCGAGTACGCCGTCCGGCAACAACAGTGCCAGGCCGCGGTCGCGCATTTCCGCCGACTCCGGCCGGAGGTGCGGGCGCTGCGCGACGTGACGCCCGGCGAGGTCGCGGCGGAGGCCGCGCGCCTCGATCCGGTCGTCGCCGCGCGGGCCCGCCACGTCGTTACTGAGAACGCGCGGACGTTGGCCGCCGCCGCTGCCCTGCGCCGAGGCGACCTCGCCGAGTTCGGACGCCTGATGCTCGCCTCGCACAAATCCCTCCGGGACGACTACCAGGTATCTTGCCGCGAGCTCGACCTGCTGGTCGAGGTCATCGGCGCCGTGCCCGGCGTGCGCGGTGTGCGGATGACCGGCGGCGGCTTCGGCGGCTGCGTCGTCGCGCTGGCGGAGACGGACCGGGTGCCGCAGATCGAGGCAGCGCTGCGGGAGCATTACGACGCGGCGGGGAACGGCCCCGCCCGACTCATGTTCAGTCAGCCCGGCGCCGGCGCGACGGTCGAATATCGGGGATAGCCATGCCCGCTTACCCGGCTCTGGCACGTCTCACGGCACGGCACGCGCTCACCGAAACCGAGGCCCAGGCCCTTTTCGACGACCTGATGGACGGCCGCCTCGACTCGCACGTCGTCGCGGCCGTGCTCGCGGCCCTGGCCACGAAGGGCGAGACGGTGGCTGAGGTGGTCGGGGCCGCCCGCGCCCTGCGCGCCCGCGCCACGCCGGTCCGCGTTCCGCCGGGCGTCGACGCCATCGATACCTGCGGCACCGGCGGCGACGGCCAGCCGGTGTTCAATGTCTCCACGGCGGTCGCCATCGTCGCGGCCGCCGCCGGCGCCACGGTTGCGAAGCACGGCAACCGCAGCAACGCCCGGCCCAGCGGCTCGGCGGAGGTCCTCGCGGCGCTGGGCGTGAACATTGACGCCGACGTGCCGACCCTCGAGCGCTGCCTCGCGCAATGCCGGATCGCGTTCCTGTTCGCCGTTCAGCTTCACCCGGCCATGAAGCACGCGGCCCCAGTACGGCGGGCGCTGGGCATCCGGACGATCTTCAACTGGGTCGGCCCCCTGACCAACCCGGCCGGCGTCCGCCGGCAGCTCCTCGGCGTCAGCCGGCCAGAAGCCGTAGAGATGTTGCTCAACGCGCTGATCCGCCTCGGCGCGGAGCGGGCGCTGGTCGTTCACGGACTCGAGGGGCTGTGCGACCTCAGCGTCACGGCGCCCACTCGGGTGGGGCGCTGGGACGGTCGGAGCATGACCACCGAGGAGGTCGACGTCGGCGTGATCGGGGCCGCCCCCGCCCGCCTTGCGGACTTGTGTATCGGCTCCCCCGAGGAGAGCGCGGCCGTCATCCGCGCGGTCCTCGCCGGCCGGCCCGGCCCGGCCCGCGAGATGGTGGTTTTCAACGCCGCCGCCGCACTGTGGGTGGGTGGACGGGTGGCGGGGTGGGTGGATGGCGCGGCGGCCGCCCGGCAGGCGATCGACAGCGGTGCGGCGGCCGCGCTCCTGGACACTTGGATCGCCACGTCTCATAACCGGGCCTGACCGTCAGCGGCTCGTCCGAGAAGTCGTGCGGCGTCGGGCGATGCCCATGCCCGCGGACCGGTTTGGCGCGGGGCCGCTGGCGCGGCCGGTTGTGAAGCCCCGGTCGCCGACGGGCGTGAGCCCCGCCCGTGGCCGCACGCATGTGTCTGTCGTCAAGGGTCGGCGGCGTGGAAACGGCGACGCTACCCGGCCACCGGCGGGCCAGGACGAACAGTGCAAGCGGCAGTGGCGTGCATGGTCGGCGGCTGGGAAGCGGCTACGATGGTCGGCCGCGACCGCGATGTGGCGCCGGCTGGACTATCTCCGCTTCGACGACCTGCCGCTGCTAGCGCGCGGCAACTACGCCGCCGAGCTGCGACACACCGCGCTCTTCGGCGTGGTGGCGGGCACCGTGGAAGGCGGCTTCGTCGCGATCGTCGCCGCCAAGACGTTCAACGCCTCCGCCGCGCTGACGTTCGCCGTGTGGGCCATCCCGGCGGTCTGCAACGTCCTGAACCTCGCCTGGAGCGTTGTCTTGCGCGGCCGGCGCCGCGTGCCGGCGTATGCACTCCTGTTGACCTGTGCGCTTCTCGCGACGGCCTCCATCGCCTTCACGCCGGCCGGCACCGTGGGCGGGGCGGCGCTGTTTGCAGCACAGCTCGCCGCCTGCCACCTGTTCCTGTCGCCGCTGATCACACTGCGGACGACGATGTGGCAGAGCAACTATCCGCACACTCACCGGGCGCGGATCACCGGCCGGCTGACACGGGTTCGCGTCCTGGTCGCGCTGCTCACCGGCATCGGCCTGAGCCGTCTGTTCGATTGGGAGCCCGCGACGTACCGGTTCGTGTTCCCGGTCGTAGCCGGCCTCGGTCTGCTCTCGCTCTGGCCGCTCCGTCGCCTGCGGGTGCGCGGCGAGCGGCGGGAGCAGAGAGTTCGGCGATCGCGGCGCACCGCGCGAATAGCGCCCCTCGGGCGGTTCGGTCACGGGCTGCGCGAGGCGGTGAGCATCCTGCGCAGCGACCGGCTGTACGCGCGTTATCTGGGCGCGCAGTTTCTGCTCGGCTCCGCCAACTTCTTCACCGAGCCGCTGCTCATCAGCGTCGTGACGAAGCAATTTGAACTGGGCTATCTGTGGTCCACGGCGCTGATCACGGGCATCCCCACCATCGTCATGCTGTTGGGCATCCGCTACTGGGCCCCGCTCTTCGACCGCGTGGGGATCCTGCGTTTCCGCATCGTGAACAGCGCGATGTGGCTGCTGTCGTTTGTCGGCACGACCCTGGCGCTGCTGCTCAGCGCCGCCGGCGGTCCCAGCGTGCTGTGGGTCGTGCTCGGGCTGCTCGTGCTCGCCCGCGTCTTCACGGGACTGGGCAACGGCGGCGGCCTGCTGGCCTGGAATCTCGGACACCTGGAGTTCGCGCGCCCGGCCCAGACCGAACTCTACATGGGCGTCCATGTCGCCCTGACCGGCCTCCGCGCACTCCTCATGCCGGCCTGCGCGCTGCTGGTCAGCAACGCCATCGGGACCGGTGCCTTCGCCGTCTCGATCGCGCTGGCCGGCGCCGCGCACCTGCTCTTCCGCCGCATGACCGACCGGTCGCCGACGGCCGCCCCGGTGCCGGGCGTTACGCCGGGCGCTGACGACGGGCCGCCGGCCGCTTCCGCCCGGTCCGCCCACTAGCGGGAGGGGCCCGCGGGCGACGACGTGCCGGCCGCCGGCGGCGACGAGTGACGGCCGTTCCTCAGAAACCGCCGGGAAACAGCCTCTTTCAATCGGGAGTTGCGGACTGGCAGACGCCGGTCTTCCTAACGCGGATTTAGCGCAACGTGCTTGTGCCCCGCGCGGAGCCCCCCTACACTTCCGGCCCTTCGCAGGAGGAGGAGCGGCGATCCCGTTCCCGAAGGTCCGTGGTTCAGTACGGCGTCGGCCGCAGCACGCGCGGAACGTGACCGGGCGCGCTGGCCGATGATCGCTCGGGGTCGGTGTGCCGCGGCGATGAGATTGTGGACATTTTTTGGGTAGGAGCACGGAGTAGAAGGAGATTCGCATGCGCAAGAGTGTCGCGGTAATGGTGGTGGCCATCCTGAGTGCGGCGCCGGTGCTGGCGACCACGCTCGCCAATTGGACCTTTGAGGTGAGCGCCCCGATTTCGGCCGGCCCGCACGTTGCCGAGCTGGGCCTCTTTGCTGCCTCTTCGTTCGCGAGCGGCTTCCACGCCAACCCCAACACGGTCTGGAGCAGTCCGGTGGGCAACGGCTCGCAGCGGTCGTTCAGCTCCAACCACTGGACGGCGGGCGACTACTATCAGTTCACGACCAGCACGCTCGGCTATGAGAACATCACGTTCGGTTGGGACCAGGCGCGGAGCTCGACCGGCCCGCGCGTGTTCGACCTGGAGTACAGTCTGAACGGCGTCACGTTCATCACGCTGGTGGATAACTATGTGGTTCTTCAGAGCACCGGCACCGGGGCTCCCGGCACGTGGACTTCGGGGACCTACCTGCCGGCGTACACCTTCGCTCCCGTGGCGGTGCCCGCGGCCGCGGCCAATCAGCCCATCGTGTACTTCCGGTTGACGTCGCAGGAGACGGCGTCCAGCACCGCGGGCACCAACCGCGTGGACAACATCATCATCGAAGGCACGCTGATCCCCGAGCCGGCCACGCTGGCGCTGCTGGCGCCGGGTGCTCTGGGTATGATCCGGCGCCGCTAGAGTCACCGACTGGTTCCCCGCGACGGCGGTGAGCCCCCTCTCGGATTTCCGGCGGGCGGACGCTTCTCCGGCGTCCGCCCGCGATCTGTTTACACGTCGCAACTTCCCGCGCCGAGCTGTCGCACCGCCGTGCAATAGTGCTCGTACGCCGCCCGCACCTCCCGCAACGTGTCGCCCCCGAACTTCTCGCACCAGGCGCGCGCCACTTCGAACGCCACCACGTTCTCAGCCACGACCGACGCCGCCGGCACCGCGCAGACGTCCGAGCGCTCGTAGTCGCTGCGCTCCGCCGCGCCCGTCTGAAGGTTCACGCTGTCCATGCCCTGCATGAGCGTCGCGATGGGCTTCATGGCTCCCCGCACGACCAACGGCTGGCCGTTCGTCATGCCGCCCTCGAGCCCGCCGGCCCGGTTGGTGCGCCGCACGAACCCGAAACTCGGCCCGTCACGCTGGGCCGGGTCGTACAGCAATGCGTCGTGCACCGCACTGCCCGGCCGCCGCGCGGCCTCGAAGCCGAGCCCGATCTCGACCCCTTTGAACGCCTGCACCGAGCCGAGCGCCTGCATCAGCCGGCCGTCGAGCTTGTCCTGCCAACGGAAACAAGAGCCCAGCCCGGGCGGCAGCCCGAAGACGCGCACTTCCACGATCCCACCGACCGTGTCTTTCGCCATCTTGGCGGCCCGGATCGCCGCGTTCATCTCCTCCGCGGCCCGCGCGTCCGGCGTATACGCATCGTTGCCGTCGCGCGCGGCGATCAGCTCTTCCGGCGCGACATCCTCGCCTACCTCCGCGCGCACCCCCCCGATCTCCGCCACGAAGCCGACACAGCGAACACCGAACTCGCGAAGCAGACTGTGCGCAATCGCTCCCGCAGCCACCCGGGCCGCCGTCTCGCGCGCTGAGGCCCGCTCCAGCGTCTCGCGACAGTCCGTCGTGAGCAGTTTCAGCGCTCCGGCGAAGTCGGCGTGCCCCGGCCGCGGCCGGTGGATCGGCGGCGCCTCGTCGAGCCGGTGGTCGCGATTGACGATCTGAAGAACCAGTGGCGAGCCGATCGCCCGCCCGCGGCGGACCCCGGTGAGCGCCATGGCCTCGTCCTTCTCGATCTTCATGCGTCCCCCGCGCCCGTAGCCCCCCTGACGCCGCCGCAGCTCGGCGTTGACCCGCGCCAGGTCAATCGGCAGTCCCGCCGGCACCCCCTCGATCAGCACGATCAGCGAATGACCGTGCGACTCGCCCGCGGTCCGGTAGTCCAGCCTGCTCATTCACGCTCCTCACGGGCCGGCGGCGCGGCCGCTCGGTCAGCCGGTGCCGCGCGCCCACGCCGCGCGACGGCGGCAAAAATCAGCGTCGCCAAAGCGTAACCGACCGCCAGCGGCAAGGCTCGATAAGCATAGCTCGCCGCAGGCCCGGCAACACCGTCCGCCGCTGCCGGCGACGCGGCGGGCACCTGCCAGATGAACAGGCTGTGGAGCTCGTTGCCCACCACCTCGTACGCATGCAGCAGCCCCAAGGCCGTGAGCGCCGCGGCCACCCCGCACCAGATTGTCGCCGCGCGATAGTGCCGGTCAATGAGCGCCGCCCCCAGCGCGGCGAGGATGAGCGTCTCGAGGATCCAGGCCGAGTTCGCGCCGGTCAGCGTCAGCAGGCCGGGCAGGTACAGCACCCGCGGATCCGCCGATTGCAGCAGCGTCGCCAGGGTGGGCGCGTCGGGCGCGACCGCGCGCGCCGCGTCCAGGTACCGGCCCAGCGTGACCACGAGGATGGCCGCCAGCGCGGGGAACAGCGCGATCGCGACCGCCGGCGCGTGGGCGCGCGGCGTGGCCTGGAACGCTTGGGCCGTGATGATGATGCCGATGTACATGACGATCGCTGCGCCGGCCTCGATCGGGATCAGCGCCGCCAGCAACTCGCCCAGGCCGAGGAGAAACACGACCGTGAAGAACACGCCGTTGACCACCGAATACCCCGCCCGCGCGCCGAGCGCCTTCCAGCCCGGGTGGCCGATATAGATCGTCGTCGGAAAGCAGGAGCCGAACAGGCCCGCGCACAAGCTGCCGATCCCGTTCACCGCCAGCGACGGCCCCGTCCGGAACCGGTCACCGCCCGCCTCGGCCGACTCGATGTTCTGGAGCGAGCCGATGACGTTCAGCACGCCCATGGGGATCGACACGGTCAGGAATCGGACCAGCAGGTCGCGCTGTTGAAGCGCTTCCCAGATCTCGCTCCCGCAGAACACCGGCACGACCCACCCGACGCTCCGCAGCGCCGCGCCCACCTTCTCTGCCGACATCGGCACGCTGCCCAACGCCAGCGGGTCGGGGGCGTAGCCGAACCACCGGCCCAGCGGCTCCGCCAGCAGCGTGGTGCCCCAGGCCACCAGTGTGCCGAACACGATCGCCAGCAACCCGCCCGGCAGCGCCAGCGGAAACCGGTAGTACGCGAAGTAGGCCAGCAACAGGAACGCCAGCGGCACGATCCCCACCAGCGGCCGCGTGTAAATGCGGAAGGCGAACTCCGCCGCGATGAAGGTGATGCCCACCGCGGCCAGCACACCCAGCAATGCCGCGCGTGGGGTCACGCGCCGCAAGCGCTCGGCGAAAAACGCGCCCAGGAACTCGATCAAGCCGCTGACCAGGCACGCCAGCAGTCCGGCCTGCCACGCGAGCCGCCACGCCGCCTCCTCACCGAGCGTTTCCACGTTCTGGCGATATACCGGTCCCATGATGAAGAGGACGTACGCGATCACGGACGGCGTGTTGATGCCGTACGGCAGCGCGGTGCACGTGAGGTTGCCCTGCCGCCGCGCCACCCAGTGCGCCTGGAGTCCGTAGAACAGATTCCCGATCAGCAGGCTCACGGCCACCCCCGGCAGCATGCGGGAGTAAATGAACCGCTCGGGAATGTGCGCCACCGTCGTGCAAAGCGCCACGATCAGCAGCACCTGCACGAGGTTGTCCACCATCAGTCCGAAGAAGCCGTCGAGATCGCCTCGCGTCCAAAGGGGGTAGCGGCCCGGAAGGGTGCCGGCCATGACGTGCTCCGCCACGGGGTGCCGAAGTCCAGCGGGGCATCGTAGGGACGCCGGACCGGCCGCTCAAGCCGCGCTGCTCCGCACAGGGCGGCGGCCGCCCCGCGACCGCCGCTCGCGGGCGCCGCGAGGCGGCGCGTGGCCGGATCGGCCCTCAGCCATTTCAACGGTGCAACGTGCCCGCCCGCGGGTCCGGCCCGCGCGGTTGAAATCGGACCCGGTGGATACTATATTGAAGGACGGGACAGGATTCATCGATGCTCGCGCTCACCAAACGAACCGAGTACGCGCTGATCGCGATCTGCCACCTGGCGCGCGTCGGCCGCAAGCAGGTCGTCAGCGCCCGGGAGATTCACGAAGCGCATGGTGTGCCGCTGCCGCTGCTCATGGGCGTGCTCAAGAAGCTGGGGCATGCGGGATTACTCGAGTCGGTCCGCGGGGCGCGGGGCGGGTACATGCTGGCGCTAGCGCCGGAGCAGCTCTCGCTCGCCGCGGTGATCGAGGCCGTCGAGGGGCCGGTTCAGCTCGTCCGCTGTGCCGACTTGAACAAGCAGAATCGGCGCTGTGCTCTCACCAAGCAGTGCCCGATTCAGCGTAGCGTGCACCGGGTGCATCATCAGTTGCGAGACTTCATGAGCCGGGTGAAAATCGCCGACCTGGCGTTTGACGGGGGAGGTCCGACGGTCGAACCGACGAGGATGCTGGCCGAATGAAGGTGTACCTCGATTACAACGCCACCACGCCCGTCGACCCTGCCGTGCTCGAAGCGATGCTTCCGTACTTCCGGGAGCGGTTCGGAAACGCCGCCTCCCGCAGCCATGCCTTCGGCTGGGAGGCCGAGGCGGCCGTCAAGCGCGCGCGCGAACAGGTCGCGGAGCTGATCAACGCCCAGCCCGAGGACATCCTTTTCACCAGCGGAGCGACCGAGGGCAACAACCTCGCGCTCAAAGGCGCCGCGGCGATGTACGGCGCGCAGGGCAAGCACATCATCACGCAGGTGACCGAGCACAAGGCCGTGCTCGACCCGTGCAAGTACCTCGAGCTGAAGGGCTACCGCGTCACCTTCCTGCCGGTCGATGCCACCGGTCGGATCGACCTCGCGCAACTGGCCGAGGCCATCAAGCCGGACACGATCCTCGTGTCGATCATGCACGGCAACAACGAGATCGGCACGCTTCAGCCGATCGCCGAAATCGGTCGACTTTGCAAAGAACGCGGCGTGCTGTTCCATACGGATGCCTGCCAGACGTTCGGCAAGGTGCCGATCGACGTGCAGGCGATGGGGATCGATCTGCTAACGTGCAGCGCTCATAAAATTTACGGCCCGAAGGGCGTTGGGGCGCTCTATGTTCGGCGAACCCGTCCGCGGGTGCGGCTCGAGCCGCAGCTGCACGGCGGCGGTCACGAGCGCGGCATGCGGTCGGGCACGCTCAACGTCCCCGGAATCGTCGGGATGGGGGCGGCCGCGGAGATCGCCGGGCGGCTGATGGCCACCGAGGGACCCCGTGTGGCGGCGTTACGCGACCGGTTGCGGGACGGACTACTGGCGCGCCTTGACCACGTGACGTTGAACGGGCATCCGACCGAGCGGACCCCCACGAACCTCAACCTGTCGTTCGCGTTCGTGGAGGGCGAGAGTCTGATGATGGGCATCGACGACATCGCGGTGTCCAGCGGGTCGGCCTGTACCAGCGCGTCGCTGGAGCCGAGCTACGTGCTCCGGGCGTTGGGTGTCGGGGAGGATCTGGCTCACAGCAGCATCCGCTTCTCGCTGGGGCGGTTCACGACCGAAGCGGAGATCGACTACACGATCGAGCGGGTGGTGGCCGCGGTGCGGCGGCTGCGGGAAATGAGCCCGCTGTACGAAATGGTGCAGGAAGGAGTGGACCTCAAGACGGTGCAGTGGCAGGCGCATTAGGTCCCCTGTCGCGCAGGAGTGCGATTCCGATGCCGTATAGCGAGAAGATCCTGGACCATTACGAGCGGCCCCGGAACGTCGGCACGCTGGATCGTTCGGCCCCCAACGTGGGCACCGGCATCGTCGGCGCGCCGGAGTGCGGCGATGTGATGAAGCTCCAGATCATGGTCGACGATCAGGACCGCATCATCGACGCCAAGTTCAAGACGTTCGGCTGCGGCTCGGCGATCGCGTCCAGTTCGTTGGCCACGGAGTGGGTCAAGGGCCGCTCCCTCGAGGAGGCGCTTCAGATCAGCAACGAGGACATCGTGCGAGAGTTGGCGTTACCGCCCGTGAAGATCCATTGCAGCGTGCTGGCCGAGGACGCGATCCGCGCGGCGATCGCCGATCTCAAGGCGAAGCGGGCCGCCCGGCAGGCCGCGGCCGCGGCCGAGCCGGCGCCCCAGCCGACCTCTTCCTGAGACCCGTGGGAGCAACCGACACGATGAGCACTAGCGAAACGACCAGTCCCAGCCCGGTCCCGGCCGCGGCCGGTCCCGCCGTGCTGCAACGCGCCGAGCCCGCCACCGAGGCGGAGGGCATTCGTCTGAGCGAACTCGCGGCGCAGCGCGTCCGCGAATACATGGCCAAGACCGATGCGCCGGACCGCATGTACTTGTACGTCGGCGTGAAGGGCGGCGGGTGCAGCGGCCTGACCTACATCCTGGATCTGCGCGATGAGCGCGCGGCCGTGCCCGCGGACACCGACGAGGTTTTCAGTTCGCACGGGATCGCGATCGTCTGCGACCTGAAGAGCTACATCGTGGGCAACCTCGCGGGCACGCTGATCGATTACCAGGACGGCTTGATGGGCTCGGGGTTCACGTTCCACAACCCGAACGCCAAGCACACGTGCGGCTGCGGGTCGAGCTATTCGGCCTGAGTGCCCGGCTGCGGTCCGGCGCCCGGCCCGCCCGCGCTTCAAGGCGCTGGCGGGCCGCGGTATCTTCGACCCGACCATGAACACCGGCCCGATGCCGCCGACGTCGCCCGCCAAGTGCCGCGTATGCGACCGCCCGATGAACACGCCGCTTGTCTGCGACGGCTGCCACCGGCTGTATCCCGCCGAGGGGCTCAACCACTTCGAGCTGTTCGGGCTGGCGCCGTGCTTCGACCTGGACCTCGGGCTGCTGCGGCAGCGCTACCTCCACGTGTGCCGTCGCACGCATCCCGACCAGCAGGCCGGCGGGGATCCGTCCCGCGCGCTGCTCTTGAGCGCCCAGCTCAACGAGGCCTTCCGGGTCCTCAGCGATCCCCAGCTCCGCGCCGACTACCTGCTGGAGCTCTGCGGCGGCCCCTCCGCGGCGGCGGACAAGGCGGTGTCGCCCGAGGTGCTGAGCGCGACCCTGCGGCTGCGCGAGGAAATCGCGGACGCCAAGGCCGGCGGCGATGCGGCCGCGCTGGAGCGCTGCCGGGCCGAGGTCCAGCGCCGCGTCGCGGAGGCGTTGGAGCAGGCCGCGGCCGACGCCCGTCGCCTGCCCGGTTCGGCGGAAGACCGCGCGCGGCTCCGCGCGACGCTCAATGCCCTCAAGTACTACCAGCGACTGCGCGCGGAGTTGTAGACCCCATGGCGGCGCCCGAGCCCATCGTCGGCATTGACCTCGGTACGACCTTCTCGCTGGTGGCCTACGTCGGCGACGGCGGCCCCGAGGTCATCCGCGATGAGCACGGCGACGGCCGTGTGCCGTCGGTGCTGGCGGTCACGCCGCAGCCCGACGGTCCGCCGCGCGTCACGATCGGCTGGGAGGCCCGTCGCCACGCGGTCGAGAACGCCCGCAGCACCGTCTATTCCGTGAAGCGCCTCATCGGCAAGAGTCTCGCCGACCTGCACGCCGACCTGCCGTTTCTCAGCTACGCGGTGACAGCCGGGCCGCGGGACACCGTGCAGGTCGAGATCGGCGGCCGCCGCTACACGCCGGAGGAGATCTCGGCGTGCATCTTGCGCGAGCTGCGCGATCGCGCCGCGCGGCATCTGGGCTGCCCGGTGCGGAAAGCCGTCATTACGGTGCCGGCCTACTTCGACGACGCCCAGCGCCAGGCCACGCGCGACGCCGGGCAGGCCGCCGGGCTCGAGGTGGTGCGCATCGTGAACGAGCCGACCGCCGCGGCCCTGGCCTACGGGATCGGCGTGCGCGGCGCCGACGTTGCAGGCCCTGCGACTCCCGGTGCGATCCCCCTGGCGGGGTCGGGCTGCGGCACGCGCGCCGCGGACACGGGGCCCGCGACGCAGACCGTCGCGGTCTACGACCTCGGCGGCGGCACATTCGACATCTCCATTCTGCGGATTGAGGCCGGCGTGTTTCAGGTGCTCAGCACGGCGGGTGATACGCGCCTGGGCGGCGACGACTTCGACCGCGCGCTGATCGCGCGGGTCGGCGAGGAGATCGGTCGCGCGTACGGCCTGTCCATCTCCGCGCCCGCCACGAAACAGGCCCTCCGCACCCTGGCGGAGGACGTCAAGATCCGCCTGAGTCAGCAGGAGGCCGCCGAGTTCGAGCTCGACCTGGGACGCGACCGCGTCTACCGCCGCACGGTGACCCGGACGGAGTTCGAGCAGCTCACGGCCCCGCTGGTGGAGCGCACGCTCGAGCGCTGCGCTCAGGCCCTCAAAGACGCCGGGCTGACGCCCGCCGACCTCCAGCAGGTGATCCTCGTCGGCGGGTCGACGCGCATGCCGTATGTGCAGCGGCGCGTCGCGGAGTTCTTCGGGCGCAGGCCGTACACGGCGCTCAACCCCGACGAGGTGGTCGCGTTGGGCGCGGCCATCCAGGCGTCGATCCTCGCCGGGCGGCGTCCGGACATGCTGCTGCTGGACGTGACGCCACTGTCGCTCGGCATCGAGACGCTCGGCGGAGCGATGGGCAAGCTGATCCTGCGGAACACGACGATTCCCTGCCGCGCGACCGAGATGTTCACCACCTTCGTCGACGGCCAGACCGCGATCCAGTTCAACGTGCTGCAAGGCGAGCGCGAGCTGGCGGCCGACTGCCGCCTGCTGGGACAATTCGAGCTGCGCGGTCTGCCGCCGATGCCGGCCGGTCTGCCGAAGGTCGAGGTCGAGTTCCTGATCGACGCCAACGGCATCCTCAACGTCACGGCGCGCGAGCTGCGCAGCGGCCGGCAGGCGGGCATCCAGGTCGTTCCGAACCGCGGCCTGACGCGGGCCGAGGTCGAGCGCATGATGCGGGAGAGTCTGGTCCGCGCCCGCGAAGACATCGCCGCCCACCGCCGGATCGACCTGCGCAATCAGGTCGCCTTCGACACGCACAAGACCGAACAGATGCTCGCGAAGGTCGGCGACCGGCTGCCGCCCGCCGAGCGCGAGCGGATCCTCGCGGACATTGCGGCCCTCCGCAGGATGGCGGCCGAAGCCACCGACCTCGACGCGCTGCATCAGGCCCTGACCACCTTCGGACACCGCACGCTGCGGCTGGCCGAGCTCGGCATCAGCGCCGCGCTGCGCGAGGACACCGGGGCGGACCGGCCTGCGGACGGAGCGGCCTGATGGGTGGTCGCAACCCGTACCTCCGGACCCCCGATGTCCCGCCCCCGACCCGGCCGTACCGGTTGCTGCTCGTCACGGCGGACGGGCAGGAACACACGATCGCCGTCGACCCCGCCCGTGTTCCCTATTCCGGCCACGGACGCCCTGGCTCGATCCTCGACATTGCGCTGGCCCACGGCGTGGCCATCGACCACGCCTGCGGCGGCGTCTGCGCGTGCGCGACCTGCCACGTCGTGGTGCGCGCCGGAGGACGGAGCTGCAATCCGCCGTCGGACGAGGAAGAGGACCAGTTGGACGAAGCGCCGGGGCTGACCCCCTGCTCCCGCCTGGCCTGCCAATGCGTCCCGAGCGGCAGTGAGGATGTACGCGCCGAGGTGCCCGCCTGGAATCGGAACGCCGTGCGGGAAGGGCCCGGCTGAGCGGCGCCCCCACCGCCGTCAGCGGGCTCACTCGGCCCGCGCCAGGTAGATGTACTCGGTGTTGTCGTTCTTCACGACGCGAAACACGATCTCATCACGGTCGTTCAGCAGCCCGGAGCGGCCCGGCCGGTCCCGTTCCGGCATGAGGATCGTGGCGATCGACTTCGTGTCGGGCTGCGGCAGGTTGAGCGCCGCGTCCGCCACCAGCAGCAATCGCTCGCCGGTCCAGAAAGCCAGCCCGCTCTTGCCACCGTTCGTGTAGGGCACGACCGCGCGGCCGATGTTGTTTACAGCGCCGCCGGACGAAGACCACGCCAGAGTCGCGGCCCCGAGCTCGGCGGGCAACGCGGCGCTGAGCGGCGTGCGGCCGGTCCGCGACGCCAGATACGGCGCGCCGTTGATGAGGACCACGCATTGTCCGTCATCGTTGATACCGCTGACCAGTGCCGAGGCCGGCGTGCCGATGGCGCTGGTCAACTCGACCCAGTTTTCAGCTCCCCAGTCCCACACGATCACGCCGGGCCGATTCTGCGAGCCGACCGCAAGCGTGGCCTGGATCGCGATGTGGCCGGCCGGCCCGAGCGCCAAGGTGTACCCCTCCTCGTTGGGGTCCAGCGCTCGGCCCGTCAGCCCGGGCCACGATGTGGTCGTGCGGCTGTCGATGACTCGGTACGTGGCGCCGCTCAGCGCGCCGCCGCTGACCGACGCACGGGCCAAGTAAACGCCCGTGGTCCCGCGGCCGGAGACACCGGTGCCCGGAAAGTAGGACGCTTCGTACAACAGGTCCAATCCGTTCGCGCTAGTCAGCGTGTCGAGGCTGGTATAGTAAGCCGTCGTACCCTGGTCCGGCACATCGCCCTTGGTCGCGCTGCTCTTGAGCGTGTCGACGAGCTGGACCACCGCCGTGCCGTTGCTCAGGAACAGCGCCTGGCCGGTCTTGAGCTGCGCGCCTGGCGGCGCTGTGAAATACACGTACGACACCGGCACGTAGGCGAGCCCGCCGTCGCTGATCCCGGGCAGGTCGAACGTGGCTGCGAACGCGCCGCTCGCCGCGTCGGTGTAGAAGGCCGCGATCTGCTCCAGGTCGGCGATCCGCGCGAGGCTCTGATCGGTCGCCCGCCACCGGTAGTAGCCGCGGCTCGGCCTCTCGCCGCCCACCCGAGACACGAACAGCAGCCGGTCCCCTCCCGCCCAGGTCAGCGGCTGCCCGAGCGGATCGAACGAGCTGGTCTTCTGAAACGGCCCGAAGTAGTCGGCCGTCGTTCGTCCGGGGACGACGCCGGTCACGGACGGGGCGTCCTCGATGACCTTCGAAAGCGTCCCATTCTGCCACACGTAAAGGCCGCCGAACCCTTTCGCGCCGCTGCCGGCGTAGGATGCCCAGAACGCCACGCGACCGCTCGCATCCACGACCGGGTTGCTGAACGCGGTGAACGTGACGCCCTCCGGCTGGCCCGGCACGGAGGCGCCCGACTGCGCAATCACCGTCCTGGTGATGCCAGTCGGCGCTGGTGTGCCGCCCCCACCGGGACTGCCGCCCCCGCCCGAGC